>Ga0209788_1000307_pt1 | contig 12568 bp, 8 predicted proteins | sample WorMetLIZISLAND1_2_FD_187415 | JGI IMG/M metagenome (GOLD analysis project Ga0209788, IMG submission 187415) | Marine gutless worms symbiont microbial communities from Max Planck institute for Marine Microbiology, Germany - Olavius clavatus LIZARD... ...
CCTGGCACAACAGCGCGATCATATCGGTTGCCCACGGCTGGCTTGGAGACCTCTCAGCGATAGCGGTTAGCTCACGTAGATGATGGGCCTTGCAGAAGGCCTGCCAACATGAGTAGCGCTGGCAGGCTGACCCATGATCATGCATGAGTACGCCAGCGAACGGCGCCAACAAGCCGAACGCATCCGGGGCCTCGGCCCCACGTTTGGGATGAGGGCAGCAGGTCGTTAAGCCGTTCGGTGCTGAGTACGTGTAGCCGGTACAGGTTGCCGTTCACGCGCCGGCCGGTTTCGTCGGCATGGGCCACTGGCGCGGCGATGAGTGCGCGGCGAATCGCGATGACTGGCACCTCCGGGCGGGTGGCGGCCATCCGTACGGTGCGCTGGAGGGTGCCCGATGAGGTCCCAAGGCCGGCCAGCTCATTGAGCACCTCGGCGGTGCGCTGGTAGGGCAACAACTGGTATTGGGTCATGTAGACCGCAAAGGCCGACCCGCCCGGTCCGTATTGCACCGGGGCCTCAATCCCTGCAGGAAACGTGCTGCGTTGCGCGCGCCCACAGGCACCGGTTCCGCCGACAATGCGGTACTCGATGACCTTACGCTGGATCTCCATCTCGACCACTTGGCGTCGCTCCGCGAGCACTGTAGCCGCGATCCCGGTGCCGCAACGTCCGCAGGCGCAGGTCCCCGTCAACGGGATGATCCCGCACTGGTCGGGGTGATCAACCAGGGAACGAGCGACACCGCATCGGCCCGGTTGTCCACCGGGCTTGCGCCCGCTGGGTTGGCGTTGCGAGCGTGGTGGCGGCTTCTTGAACGGAGAGTCCGAGGATGGCGGCCGGCTAGAGTTGTGGCTATCCTTGGCCAGGCGCGCTTCCAAACTCCCGGATGTGCTCGCGCAGCTGCGCAATGAGCGCTGTCTACTCCGCAACCCGTTCACGCAACCGCTTAAGCTCGTCGTCAGGGTTTTCCGGAGAATGGGTTAGGGTGGGTTGTCCGGCATGGGCATAGATTACGTGTGTAGCCTACCTCTTGGCAAGAGGTCCTGAATAGTTACCCTTTGCGTATGATTTCTATTAAGACCGATCCCGTATCTATCGACTTTTCGAAAAGTCAGGCGGTAACAGGAGTTGTTTTCTTCGATTTCGGGAGCTTCCAGTTTCCCGCAAAAGGATGGAACGACTTTATTGTTGTTGTATTTAGTTGGTGGCTAATCGCCCTTAAACGAATTGTTTTGGGAGAAGCTAACGATGAGCAATTGCAATTTCCGGAGCGTCGCCATTGTTCGCAAAACCCGAAATGGGGTCCGTCCGATGTCGGGTGCACAAAATGAGGCGACGGCCATGGCCTTCGGCGGCCCGCGTTCGTCCTGCGTCCGTTCCGGCGCGCACTCCGCGCGGCACCAGGACTCCCGCAATGACTGGACGCCGTGTCGCATGGCTTGGCCTTTCGTCTCCGCCGGCGCTCACGCACCGCACTCCGACGAAACGCCCGACCCTACGCCTACGCGGGGGTCGTCGCACTCCGCTCGTCGCTTACGTTCCCTCGCTTTCCTGTGCTCCTCCATTGAATTATTTAAGAAAACAGTTGAGAATTATGAAAATATTACGAGATTGATCGTAAAAACTCTCGTAGATAACAAGATTGGTGAAGCAGAAGTCCATGAGTTAAAAAAATGCAATATATAATTTCGCATTATTCAGCAGTGAAAAAGACGATTAACACCTTATCAAGGTTTATAAGAAACCAAATTATTGGCGATCAAGAGGAAGTTGATATCGGTTTTTACCATCATTTCTCAATTTAGAAAAGAGCTAAAACTTGAGGGAATCAACGAATTCGCAGTCAACGAAATAGAAGCAATAGAATCATTACTAAAAATTGGGTTTGAATATATAGGTGCATTTAGTGAAATCAGGAAATATATTAATCGATTAAGAGCAAACATTACATCTTCGCTTAAAGAACGTCTTGATGAAGAGCTATTTAAAGAGTTTAGAATTGGCAAAATAGAAGGAAATTGTGATTGGACGTCTTTTGAAATATGGAATGAAGATTCAGGAATACTTATATACATGATATCGACTGCGCATCCAAATTTCAGAAGAGATTGAAGATTTAAATGTTGAGTCAGGTATTTATATATGGATTTGATCTTGCTGGGATGCGGAAAAATTTATAAAAGAGCAACAGATACTGGGTTTAAGATCATTAAAGTTGGAGATGAGAAAAATTCTATACCTTATTACCACTAGAAAATATCTTAGTAGGTTTAAATTAGATGAAATTAAGAAATTAACTATACATGAAAAAATAGCTCACATAACAATAACTGAAGATATATTGAATTTAGAAGTTTCTCTGTCAGATGTGGAAGAATAAAATCTTTTATTTGTTTTAATAGAAATTGACTAAGTGCGCGATTTATGATGGTTCCGGTTGCCTGGTGAATTACTACCGAAGAAGCACAAGTTGGTCATTGCATGGATTGAAGTACACCAAATCGAAATTTACTTGCCGATTGGGAGTTGGCGATTAATGGCAAAAAACCTTACCTATCCGAGGTCTCGATCAATGAATATTATGGAGATCGTTCCAAAAGATAATTATTCGTTGTACGTCGAGGCCGAGGATGGACAAGCTGGCCTATTCGACGTAGTGCCCTATCTTGAAGCGGAAGCCTTTGCGCCCCTGAAAGACCGTAGCGAATTCAAGTGTATTCACAATGGAAGGTATTTTATCGAATGGGAATGTGGAGCCGACCTCTCGGCGGATACGATTGAGATGCGGTGGATACCTATGACATAGTCTCTATGCAATCGTCCGGGACCCGACATGATAAGGATGGGTAGTGAATAACAGGAATTATCTCGAATAGGGAGCCTTGAAAAATTCAAGGTGTCCTGTTGCCGATAGTTGAGAGCATCTGTGCCGGTTTCAATTGATGCGGCTGGCTTTGACGCTGGAGAGCGAGAGCCAACCAGAGGCCCTCAAGGGCTCCTTGTAGGACTAGCTATGACACATAGTGTTCGAGACACGGCTTGATGCGTCATCAACTTGGTTGTCCACGAAAACTGCGTGTTTCAGTGCTGGCACTACAACTGGCTTGTCGCTACGTCCATGCCGCTGTGGACCGAAGCTGAAAAGATGGACTTTCACAACCGCGCCAATCGTAATATTTGGGTGGCGTGGAGCGACCGGGCCAAGCTCAAGGTAGTGGACCCTCACCCGTTCAGGGCCAACATTCTGCCTATAAATCTCGATGTCCGTCGGGTTGTGGAAGGACATCATTGGACCGTCAACGTCTATGAAGGTTACGCCCGGAACTTTTCGAACAAGTAATCTACTTTAGGAGCTCGCGCACGATTAACTTCGCGCACGAACGACTTCCGGACACGCACCTTCAGAGGCTGTCTAGAAAAATACATTGTCATATAAATATGTACAGTTTGTGGTTTCATGCGATGTAATCTCGGAGTTTATTATGACTGAAGAAAAGATTCGATCTGTTGTCAGGTACCCAAGCGACCTCACTGACGAAGAATGGGAAACCCTTGAGTCCATCATCAACGGATTGGAACCCTATACCATCGGACGCCCCCGAAAAAGTGATCTTCGCGAAATCCTAAATGCCATTTTCTATTTGAATAAAACAGGTTGTCCCTGGCGGTATCTACCAAAAGACTTCCCTTCCTACAAGCTCGTTAATTATTACTATAACAAGTGGACAGATAATCATTTGCTAGAGAAAGTCAATACGGTGCTTCGTCAGAAGCTACGCCAAAAAAAGACCGACATCCAGAGCCGACAGGAGCGATCATTGATAGCCAAAGTGTCAAAGGACCCCCAGAATCGTCTGTAGAATCAGGATTTGACGGGGGCAAACTCGTTAAGGGCAGAAAACGTCCTGTCGTTGTCGATACAATTGGTTGCGTGCTCGTCGTCCGGGTACACACCGCCAATGTGTTTGGCGGTAAAGCCGCTCGTCAAGTCATTACGAACTTGTTTTCGAGCCCTCCATACCGTCAAAAAATCCGGGGCGATCGTGCCTATTCCGGTTCGGACCTATCTAACTGGGTCTTGACCCCATTCGAGTGCCAGCGCGAAGTTGTTAGAAAGAAAAAAGGACAGCGAGGTTTCCACATTTTACCTCGCCGCTGGGTGGTCGAGAGAACATTCGCTTGGCTGAGTCGATGGCGTCGATTGAGTAACGATTATGAACGGAAACCAACTTCGAGCGAAACACAGGTTTATTTTGCATCCAGTCGTTTGCTTCTCCGGCAAATCAGTACCAAGTAGGGCATGTTCACAATGCCGACCAAGCAAGCATCATGCATTCCGGCAATCAGCTTCGCGCCCAGCACTTTCGGACCACCCTGGACGAGATGAACCGTGATGATTCCAGGATGCACTTTCACGGTTCACAGTGTCTAGCCGCCATGTTTGCAAAGCGAACCCTTCGCACTAGGTGGTTAGCACGGATGGCGATAGCTGCCTTGTTGGCTATGGTCGCAGTCGTTACCTTAGTCTACAGGGGAGGTCATGGAACAGACTGATCTCACGTCGCTGACCGGTGCCTCCGAGTCCGAGGTGTGCTCCCAGCTCGGAAGTCCGTTCGTAGCTGACGAGTTTGTTCTCGACGGCAACCTCCGGGAACTCAGTATCGAGCTCTTCAACCACATGACGCTTGCGGTGAATGAATGGCCTCGATTTCGGCTGTGAAAAGGCCACAACCGATTCTCAGAGAAAATACTTAAAGACGACAGGGCACTTTGAAAAATTCAAGATGCCTGCAATGAAACTTTAGGCTCTCTTACGGAGAGTGTGGGTAGGATGGAAAAAAACCATCCTTGACAGGCAGGCAGGCAGGCAGGCAGGCTGGATAGGTGCAGAAGAGGGGGCTGCAAGAGGGGATCGGGGCGTTTTGGCCGCGAGGCCACGCATCACGGTGAACTCAGCAACAGCAGGACATTGGGCTTGATCCGCCGGATGCCCCGATCCCCTCTTGTCCGCATTGTGTTGCGCCCATCCAGCTGTCAAGGACGCAGCCGCTACGCGGTGGTTTCCTTTTCCTCCCACACCAAACGTAAGAGAGCCAGACTTTATCAAGGCCCCTTTTAGGGTACCCTCGATGCCCCGAAAGGGGAAGCAAGTGACGAGGAAGCAGGTAGAGACCTCCGTGCGAACTGGTAGGATGGACCTTGAGAAACAGCAGGACGGATATTCTGCTCCGGTAAACCCAATTTACGTCTGCTCCATAATCGGAAAGTAAGCTGGTGTGAGGAATGAGCCCCGATAACGCAGCTAGCAGCGAAAGCCTTTGCGTCCCTGAAAGACCGTAGTGAGTTCGATCGTGTTCATAGTGGTAAGGTATTTAATCGAATGGGAATGCGGGGCCGACCTTTCGGCGGATACGATCGAGACGCGGTGGACACCCATGACATAGTCCGCAGGCCAGGTCAAGGGTTTGTTGTGATGCTGGTGTGTTTCTTCGGCTAGGTCGAACGTGCCATGATCCGTCTGTATTGTACCGTACAAAGTGCAAGGGACGATTGAGCTGTGGAATTGAGGAAAATTCAGAAAACATCTATAGGATTACTTAGTATCTATTTTCGTTGGATGTTATGATATCTGATAAATTTATTCAGCTTATGGAAACATACGCGTCAAGCCATAAACTGAGTATTCCCGATGCTTTAATTGTGTCAACAGCATTAGTTTATCAGGCAGACCTATTCGCGTTAAATAAGTAAAGGATTACATTTTATTACGGAATTAAGTTATATGTAGTCACATATGGGCACCTTGAAAAATACGCTTTTCGTCAAGGGCACTCGTCAAGGGCACGTTTGGATAATTAATAGGTTAGAATCCCTACGATTGGTGAAAACACCTATTTTTCAAGGTGCTGTTAGGCGTTTCCATGCAAGGGGGCATTCGGAGACAAGCTCCAATCGGGTCGAACTTAGGTTGTCATGCATGAATTCGATCTCATTGGTGAGATAACCGACGTCGAGTTGGTCGCTCGTGGCCCTGGTCTCCGCGACATAGCTCGATTCGACCGTCAGTATGGAAAGGGGAAATGGAGGAAGCTGAAGGAAATATGCTTTTATTCGCTTGGGAACCGGCCGAGTCCGAAGGGCTGAGCTTCATTGGTACGAGGCTCATGGAATCGGCAAACGAGAGATGAAACGAAAGCGTTATTGGGAATGACCATGAATGAGCATTTTTAAACCACCCGAGTATGTTATGTGCATTGACAACTCCGACTACTCGACATCCTTGGAGTGCCACAAGATCTACAGGGTCGTTCCGGATGGCGATGCGACGGCGGATGGAGATATCAGGGTCATCGATGAGAGCGGTGAAGATTATCTCTATGCTTCAAGGCGGTTCGCTCCGATCCGCGTACCCTCCGCGGTAAAGAAATCGCTGGAGATGGCCGCCTAAGGAATGCCGAACTTGGTGCTCCGGCCGACGCTTGCTCCTCGCGTGGCTGAGCTGAAAGGTCAGGCATGAATCCAACAGGACTATTCGTGTCGATTCGAGGTTCTCCTCACCCCCGTTTTCCGTGTCCGATAACCTCGGGCCATCCATGCCGGAGAAACTAACGTTGAAAGACCTTCTAAAGATTTTGAAGCAACAGGGTCAGGCCCTGGAGTTCGATGCCATCAAGATCGGACTGGCCTCCCCGGGCATGATTCGTTCCTGGTCTTTCGGTGAGGTCAAGAAGCCCGAGACCATCAATTACCGGACCTTCAAGCCCGAGCGGGACGGGCTGTTCTGCGCCAAGATCTTCGGTCCCACCAACGATTACGAATGCCTGTGCGGAAAGTACAAGCGCCTCAAACACCGCGGCGTCGTGTGCGAGAAGTGCGGCGTGGAGGTCACGCTGGCCAAGGTGCGCCGCGAGCGCATGGGACATATCGATCTTGCCAGCCCGGTGGCCCATATCTGGTTTCTCAAGTCCCTGCCCTCGCGCATTGGTCTGCTGCTGGACATGACCTTGCGGGATATCGAACGCATCCTTTACTTCGAGTCCTTCGTGGTCGTGGACCCAGGTCTGGTCCAGTCCCTGGAGCGCAGACAAATGCTCACGGATGAGCAGTACCTGGAGGTACTCGAGGAGAACGGCGACGAGTTCGATGCCCGCATGGGGGCGGAGGCCGTCTACGAGCTACTGAGCACTATCGATCTCCCGGCGGAGATCCGCCGGATGCGGGAGGACATCGAAGCCACCAACTCCGAGACCAAGATCAAGAAGCTGACCAAACGTCTCAAGCTGATGGAATCCTTGCAGACCTCGGGCAATCGTCCGGAGTGGATGGTCCTTACCGTACTGCCGGTGTTGCCGCCGGAGCTGCGGCCCCTGGTTCCGCTCGACGGCGGGCGCTTTGCCACCTCCGATCTCAACGATCTGTACCGGCGCGTGATCAATCGCAATAACCGGCTCAAGCGGCTGCTGGACCTGGTAGCCCCCGATATCATCGTGCGCAACGAGAAGCGCATGCTCCAGGAGGCGGTAGACGCCCTGCTGGATAACGGGCGGCGCGGACGCGCCATTACCGGTACCAACCGCCGACCGCTCAAATCTCTGGCGGACATGATCAAGGGCAAACAGGGACGCTTCCGCCAGAACCTGCTCGGTAAGCGTGTGGATTACTCGGGACGCTCGGTCATCGTCGTCGGGCCCACCCTCAAGCTCCACCAATGCGGGCTTCCCAAACGCATGGCCTTGGAGCTGTTCAAGCCCTTTATCTTTAGCAAGCTACAGCTGCGTGGTCTGGCCACCACCATCAAGGCCGCCAAGAAGATGGTCGAGCGCGGTGCCGCGGAGGTCTGGGACATTCTCGAAGAAGTGATCCGCGAGCATCCGGTCATGCTCAACCGGGCCCCGACCCTGCATCGCTTGGGCATTCAAGCCTTCGAGCCGGTGCTGATCGAAGGCAAGGCGATCCAACTCCACCCCCTGGTCTGCATCGCCTTCAATGCGGACTTCGACGGCGACCAGATGGCGGTCCACGTGCCTCTGTCCCTGGAGGCCCAGCTGGAGACCCGCGCCCTGATGATGGCCTCCAACAATATTCTCTCGCCGGCCAACGGTGAGCCCATCATAGTGCCGTCCCAAGACGTGGTGCTGGGTCTGTACTACATGACCCGCGACCGGATCGGTGCGCGCGGAGAGGGTAGCCGATTCGCCGGCATCGACGAGGCCCGGCGCGCCTACGAAACGGGCAACGCGTACCTGCACAGCCGTGTCCAGGTACGCATTCGGGAAGTACTGATCGAGGAAGACGGTACTCGGCGTGAAACCGTCGCCATCAAGAATACGGTGCTGGGTCGGGCCCTGGTCTTCGAAATCGTGCCGGATGGCCTGCCCTTCGACTTGGTGGACCAAGCCCTGGATAAAAAGGCGATCTCGCGCCTGATCAACCGCTGCTATCGCGTATTGGGGCTGAAGCAGACCGTGGTCTTTGCCGATCAGCTCATGTATCTGGGCTTCCGCATGGCGACCCGTGCGGGCATCTCCATCGGCCTCGACGACATGGCGGTACCCGAGGACAAAGCCGATATCCTGGCCTCCGCCGAGGCGCACGTGAAGGAGATCGAATCCCAGTACGCCGCGGGCTATGTGACCAATGGCGAGCGCTACAACAAGGTCGTGGATATCTGGTCCCATACCAACGACCAAGTAGCGAAGGCCATGATGAACAAGCTCGGCGGCGAGCTGGCCCGCGCCGACTCGGCGTTCGAGGCTCGACGCCTGCTGGGGCTGTACCGCCAAGGGGTGCTCAGTGTGGTCGACATGGCCGATCGGGTGGCCGTCCAAGACCTCCTCGACGAGCTGCAATCCCGTATCGAGCAGAGTGCCGATCGACTGGTTACGGGCGAGATCGAGGGCGAAGCCTTTCACGAGCAGGCACTCTCCGCGCTGGCCGAATACCGGCCGCGGATCGAGGCGCTCGTGAACCTCCAGGCCATTCGGCCCAAAAATCTCAAGCAGACCCTCGAAGACAACCTCGGCACCCCCGAGACCCGGATCACGCAAGAACGCCGACAGGACTCGTTCAACTCCATCTACATGATGGCGGACTCCGGGGCCCGAGGCTCTGCGGCGCAGATTCGACAGCTCGCCGGGATGCGCGGGCTGATGGCCAAGCCGGACGGGTCCATTATCGAGACCCCGATCACCGCCAACTTCCGGGAAGGGCTCAATGTCATCCAATACTTCATCTCCACCCATGGTGCGCGCAAGGGATTGGCAGATACGGCGCTGAAGACCGCCAACTCCGGCTACCTCACGCGGCGCCTAGTGGACATCGCCCAGGACATGGTGGTGCTGGAAGAGAACTGCGGAACCGACGACGGTCTCTTGATGACACCGATCATCGAGGGCGGCGACGTGGTCGAAGAGCTGCGTGAGCGCATCCTGGGACGGGTGACCGCGCTCGATGTCTACAAACCGGGGACGGACGATCGGATCTGTCCTGCAGAGACCCTGCTCGACGAGACCTGGGTCGACCTTCTGGAAGCCGCGGGCATTGATCAAATCCGGGTACGCTCGCCCATCACCTGCAAGGCCCGCCTCGGTGTTTGTGCCCAATGCTATGGCCGTGACTTGGCACGGGGACGCCGGGTCAACTTGGGCGAAGCGGTCGGGGTCATCGCCGCCCAATCCATCGGCGAGCCCGGAACCCAGTTGACCATGCGCACCTTCCACATCGGCGGTGCCGCCTCCCGGTCCGTGGCCGCCAACAACATCGAGGCCAAATCCGACGGCACCGTACATCTCCACAATATCAAAACGGTGCGGCACCATAGTGGCAATCTGGTGGCCGTATCCCGCTCCGGGGAGTTGACGGTGGCCGACACCATGGGCCTGGAAAAAGAACGCTACAAGGTCCCCTACGGTGCCACCCTCCGAGTCAGCGACGGCGATACTGTGCGTAACGGCCAGATCGTCGCCCAGTGGGATCCCCATACCCGCCCGGTCATCACCGAAGTGGCGGGGCATCTCAAGTTCGAAGACTTCATCGAAGGCGTCACCGTGCAGGGCGAGACGGACGAAGTCACGGGACTGACCTCCCTGGTGGTCATCGACCCCAAACAACGCCCGGCCCACGGCAAAGACCTACGGCCCATGATTAAATTGCTCGACGAGGAAGGCCAGGAGCTCAACCTCGCCGGCACCGAAACACCCGCGCACTACTTCCTGACAGCGGGTACCATTGTCGGCGTCACCGACAATACCGAAGTCGGTGTGGGCGACGTGCTGGCGCGGATCCCGCAGGAATCGAGCAAAACGCGCGATATCACCGGTGGTCTACCCCGGGTAGCGGACCTGTTCGAAGCCCGTAAACCCAAGGAGCAAGCCCTGCTCGCCGAGGCCTCGGGGACCATCGGCTTCGGTAAGGACACCAAAGGGAAACAGCGACTCATCATCACCATGGACTCGGGTGAAACAGTGGAAGAGCTGATCCCCAAGTGGCGTCACGTCAACGTCTTCGAGGGCGAGCGAGTGGAAAAGGGTGAGATCATTGCCGACGGCGAGCTCAACCCCCACGATATCCTGCGCCTCAAGGGCGTGACGGCCCTAGCCGAGTACCTAGTCAAAGAGATCCAAGACGTCTACCGATTACAGGGCGTGAAGATCAACGACAAACATATCGAAGTCATCGTGCGCCAGATGCTGCGCAAGGTGGAAATCACCAACCCCGGCGATACCAAACTGCTGCGTGGCGAGCAGACCGAGCACGCGATCGTCTTAAGCGAGAACGCACGCATGGAAGCCGAGGACAAGCACCCGGCTGAATATCAGCCGCTGTTACTCGGTATCACCAAGGCCTCCTTGGCCACCGAGTCCTTCATCTCGGCGGCCTCCTTCCAGGAAACCACCCGGGTTCTCACCGAGGCCGCCGTGCGTGGCTCAACCGACTATCTGACAGGCCTCAAGGAAAACGTCATCGTCGGTCGTCTCATCCCGGCCGGGACCGGACTCGTCTATCACAATGAGCGTCGGCAGTGGCGCCAAAAAGAACGTGAGCTGGAGGCCGAAACCGAGGATAAAAAAGCAGAGCTGGTCGCTCAGGACATCGAGCAGGCCATCAAGCAGGAGCTGAACACCTCGGAGGCAGGAGGCCGAAGATGAGATTGAGATTCTTCGTTCGGTGATTCAGCGAAACGCAGACGGAGACATTTTGTCGGGTGCGGGGAAGCTTTTAACGGCAAAAGGTAAAGAATGCGCCCTCGCTGAGTTGAACTTAGACTGAGCTGAGAATGCCGCGATCCGAACAGGATATCCACTGTCTCAGGGAACTTTGTCATGAGGCGGCGAGTTTCATTGCCGAGGTCTCGACGCTCTGGGATGGACTCGATACCTCGGCAATTAGAAACATCAAAACATGGAGTAAACAACATGGCAAGCTTCAGCGATCATGCTCGTAGCAAAATGCGCGATCTATTCAATCATCATAGTCATGAGGTCAGGCAGCAAAGTTGCTTCCGCCCATCCGGGGAAAACGCCTACAAACTGTATAATCTACGTCATAGTACAGGACAAAAACCGCAATATATTAATTTAGAATAAGTATTTTTGTTGCAGTTGAGCCGGGCGTTCAAGCTACCCTTGCCGAGTTTTGGCATAATCCTTTAATAATAGATATTTTTTTCTGAGGGCTCCCAGCGATAGATCAGAATGTCGCCGCTCTTGTGCCTCTGTTGCCTGGCTGTTTCGGTTGGAACTTGGCCAGAACCAAATGCCTAGCCGGTCTGATTATCGCTTTGATCAAGGTCAGAACCGTCAATTTCGCGCAATTAGCCACTGCTCTTCCCGGTGGCGCCTTGAAAGACTCGAAGTATAAACATATTCAACGCCTGTTCAGAACCTTTCCTCTCGACTTCTCCACCGTGGTTCGGTTTATTGTCAGTCAGTTGCCCGAGGGTCAGTATCTACTGACCCTGGATCGGATCGGACCAACTGGAAATTCGGTCAAACCCATATCAATATTCTATGCTTAGCGATCGTCCAGCAAGGTGTGGCGATCCCCGTATTATCGATCCTGTCAGATAAAACAGGCAATTCCAATACGGACGAACGCATTCCACTCATCAACAGGTTTATTGAGCTATTCGGGGTGGAAAAAATTGATGGCTACCTCGCTGATAGAGAGTTCATCGGTACGGAATTTGTGGCTCTCTTGCGTTTGGTGTGGGTGTGGGTAGCGGGTCATAGCGGCTTGGCTCAAGTCGTGATGGGAAGCCCCGACTTGACGACGAACGGAGAAGTTGGCAGCTGGGTCAGCTTGCCCGCTACGAGGTAAACGATGGTGATCAGGTGCCTGGTGGTCCCGTAGCCGCGGGCCTTGGCCTTGGCGGCCTGGATGAGTGAATTTGACCGCCTCGACATGGCCGTTGGTGAGCCTGGAGAAGCCTGGCCAGTGATCCTTGAGTGTCTTGGCCACCCGCCTTGATCGGCTCCAGGCAGCAACGTCGCGCCCAGCTGTACCATCTGTCGAGGAGCGGCTCGGCCTGCACCGCGCTCTGAGCGCTGTGGCAGAGCTCGCGTAACGT
>Ga0209788_1000308_pt1 | contig 12545 bp, 10 predicted proteins | sample WorMetLIZISLAND1_2_FD_187415 | JGI IMG/M metagenome (GOLD analysis project Ga0209788, IMG submission 187415) | Marine gutless worms symbiont microbial communities from Max Planck institute for Marine Microbiology, Germany - Olavius clavatus LIZARD... ...
TGCTTGGACAGCAGCAGTTCTCAGTGACTAATTACTGCATTGAAATGAAAAGCTTGCTGCGTTCATATGGGTGGTCGTCTTCTTCACCCTGTCTTTCGCGTCTTTGCAGTTCATCTGCAAATTTGATCCCATGTTGCTACTCATCTTGTTGTTGTTTTTCTTGTTCTTGTTGTTCTTGTTGGGCAATGCTGTTCAAAAAAGGCCTAAGGCTCCATCGGTTCAAATCAGATCAGGATGAAATATGGCAGTATTGTTCTTCAGGTAAATATGCATCGATTGACGTCATTTCACACAAAAAAGTGCTGCCGTCTGATGAATGAACACAGCGTCTAATTGTGGCATATGCAGTAGCGTCTGCCACTACTTATCCTGATCCAGTTGCAGTTCCTGATCCATAGTAGATTGTTTAACCAAATGACTGATCTATTATTATTATATTATTACATATCGAGCTCTTAACCGCAGTGTAGCAGGTTGCCAGATGATGAATGAATATACGTTGGTGTCATTGACTTGCAGGACGCAGGATTTGTGGTGACAATATATGTTCACAAGTGCAGGAGGCGGTCCACTACCAGCGTTGACCCATACGGCTTCCTGGGCCGATATCGCGCTCACTACAAGCCAATCCGTCAGCTCATGTTTGGCATGAGTTTGGACAATGACTTTCCACGGCTGCTGACGCTTGGAGAAGACCGTGTGCTGGTGAGACTGAGTGCTGCTAGAGATACAGAGTTGTCTTTAGAATAACATGTCAGTTTGTTGACAATAACTGCATCAAATATTGATTGATTCTCTGGTACACTAAGCAGTAAATTTTAAACATAATTATCGCCACAGATCCCATCACATTGGCATCATTGTTCTACGTACCTTGTTCAGTTCAGTTCAGTTCAGTTCACTCTTCAACAAACAGTTCTCGGAGGTTGTCAGTGTATTAGTTGTCAGTGTAAGTCTTAAGCCCGGATCGAAATTGTTGGCGACTTATGGATGGAGAGCGGAGATGTGGTGGAAGTGAGTTCCTGGCGACTGGAGCAGCGATAGAGAAGCTCCATCGACCAAGCTTAGTTGTTCTGATTCATGGAATGAACAGATCACTTCGATTAAATACTTCGCTAAACTACTTAGCAAAATAGTGATATTCAAAGACCAACATTAGTGTCTCTGTCCATTCGGGTCTCCATTCGCGAGGTAACCTCGCGAATGGAGACCCGAATGGACTCTAATGTTGGTCTTTGAATATCACTATTTTACAAAGTAGTTTAGTGAAGTATTTAACGTGGGAGATATCTTTATTGATCGTTTTGAAACAAATTTACTGTAAACATGCCATGCCAGTGAAAGAATGTTACTGATGGTCAATATTTAATGACGTGCAGTTACAAGACTTGATGGCATACTTGTTAGTCAGAAATCGGTCATTATGGTTGCCATTATTATACCAGTACTGTTTTTACTGTTTTTCTGTAACTGAAATGATGTCCATAGATTGTACTGTATGTGGGGATTTTTTGCCTATTTTTATGAAAGATTTCGGGTTTCAAAACAGTGGGTTGCTGGTGTGTTACACTTAAATGTATTTTATCCGTCAACATGTATCTGTTTTTATGGATATTTTTTACTTGTGATAATATTGGCAATATCTTCAGATGAACTAAATTATTTATACTTATTGCCATTCAGTTAACTTAAATGTTAGGCCTGCATACCAGTATTAAATGTTGAGTTTGAGACCTCTGCATTAAGCTGATGTACTCTTAGAACACACTGCCATCAAGCAGCAGATGCGATATTTTGATGGCTTGATTACGGTGTTGTTAGGTGGAATATGATCTCGAGGTTTCAAAGCCGGATGAGATACACTTAGCTGGCTCTACCCGCATAGAGCAAAGTGCAGTGCCTCTGAGTATGGCTTGGTATCCACCGATCACCAAAGAGTCATTTATTCTCACAGTCAATAATCAGGTACACTATTTGTCTAAAACTGCATTTCAATTCTTACGATTCACGTTCTTATATTCATTCAATTCTTCATTACAGTTCCTATGGTGACGATAATTTTGCTGACAATCACTTGTTCAGTTGCCTCACATGTTTGTGTTGTATAGTGGATAAGACATCTTTTCATTTCTTCCACAGTGTTGGTTTGGTCGCAGGAAAAGCATCTGGTGTGTAAAAAGCCCTGCTCCAACAGTTCCCCAAAGGTTACTTTTTGACCCAGCCTAACCTGAAGCTAAAAACCTGCTACAGCAACTGCCAAAGGTTTCTGATGGGTGTCCAGCATGCATATCCTGGATTAACCCCGTTAAAGAAGGCTTGTTAAGCAGAAACCGAAGAACTCTAGGAGAAGAACCATTCACTTCATAGATGCAAATGTAACAGCCCAACTGCCAGTGTGTTGACCATTCATGCATTTTTCTGCTCATTTGAAGGGTTAACTGTCTAGATGTTCAGCATGCATGTCCTGGATTAACTTTCTAAATGTAGACTTGTTAAACAGAAACTGTTAGATCTGTGGTAGTAATGGCTAGCACAAAGTAGACAATTTGCCGTTGGTAGGCTGTTACACTTGATAGTGCATGCCTCACTCACTTACATAAGCTCACTTCACTGTAGCAAATTCAACAGCTCAATCTGCCAGCCATTATATTGCTTCGTGCATTTATCTGCCCCCTTTAGGAGTGTGTTGACTGTCTATAATGAACAATATGTGTGCATAACATTTATGTTGTTATTTTAGGGGAATAAAACAAGTCTGCAAAACAAACAATAAGTTATCAGTTCAATTTTGGTAACTGTTACTTTCATACTTTTTTGGGAGGCCCATATACCAAGGCTGTCATAAGCTTACATTTGCATTACCTAGGGTTTGGGTTTCTTGTAACATAATGGCAAGTAGTGACAGTGGTTATTGTTAAGAGATTCTGTGATGAAAAGTTTTGGTCTGATGTTGTATTCTGCATCATGTAGTACAAGTTCAAGCTGTATAACTCGACAACAAAGATGTGTCGTCAGACGCTGCTCAGCCCCACGTATGGGAGTCCACTTCAGAAGTATGTCTTGCAATATTCATTTTATCAGAACTACGTCTGTTTCAACGAGCAACAAACATATTGTCTGCTTTTGTATTTAGAAGCTACGGAAGGCACTTCGTGCTGTGTACTTAGTAAGTAAGTAATAGAATAACGTCCAACATATTTGTTTCACACTGAACAATGAACGGCATAAAAATAAAATGCTACTAAAGTTAATAGCATCATGAAAGCAGCAGCATGTGTATTGATGCTCTTGATCTCTTGTTGCTAAGATAAATGACCTTGGTGTGTGTTGAAACAACTGCTTTAGAAAATTATTTGGTTACAAACGGTATGAATCAGTTAAGGAAGTGCTGTACTTTTGTGGTAATTTCAAATTGGATCAGATGAGATTTGGCAGGATTATTCTTCAAGTAAATACGCATCGATTGATGGGAGTTGGATTTCTTATATGATGTCATACTTTCAAGATGGTGGCAATGACGTCATTTCCCACAGAAAAGTGCTTCCATCTGTTGAGTGCACATGCATATGCAGCAGTGTCAGCCCTCTGTTTTCAAGCAATTCTGTCTACAGTTCCTGATCCATAGTACATTCGTAGTTGCTATGTATAATGTATTCTGCGGATCAGAATACATATGATGTGGTTTCAGGATTCTGATACTGCCGTCACCTGGTGCTGAGGATGCTAAGAGATTCATGGCATTCATGCTGGAGGACAAGATTGGCGTCATTAAGCTGCCACTCACCGGAAATCCACATCTTGCTTCTGCACTGATTGTTCATCCACAGGGCGTGCGTTTTATATTCTCCACTACTACATATATAGATGCAATAATTTTTATTACTGTAGAGGATGATGGGGAAGCCAGAGTGAGAGCTGGCTGAAAAGAGCAGGAGGTCGAGTGGCTGGGGGTTGGGCGCCCACTGGAGGTGGGATCTGGGGAGAAATTTTTTGGAATTTTCAAGTTAAAAATGCAGGGTTTTGTGCATTTTTATTGCGAAAAGCTATACTTGTGGACAGAAACCGGTACCAGGGGGCCTCAATTGACCCCCTGAGGGCTGAAGATGTAAAATGCAAGGGGGTTGAAAATTTAGCAAGGGGTTTCAACCCGTAACCCCCTCCCCCATCAACTGCCACCCTGGGGGAAGACATCCTTCAGTGCTAAACGTCGTTGGTATGGGACGACTTACAGGTATCCAGCAAGTCTGGCCCAGTCAAATGCAAAGTTCTTCAATTATAGTAATGTAGCAGTATGTGATTAGTTTTCTGTTTTTTGATGTCATGCAAAATATGCTTAATAATATTAATATTAGACCTACTTACGTTTGCTTATTCTGACTCCGCCAGGAGCCGGCTCAGGTCATCTACCACCAGGTCTGCTGTCACTAACAGTAGCAGTGTCTTTAATGATGTATGTCATTAAGCTTGGATGGTGCACCTTTTCCGTCTCTGAGCCGACCGTGTGGAACAGTCTGCCATCTGATCAGACTGATCTGAAACTCAGTTGGCGGAAGACAAAGTTATTTCAGTAATAAAAGGCTGACATTTTTATGACTCAGAGTGTAGAGACAACCTGTGTTGCAACTTGCAAGCAAATCAGAAGCGTTTGTTTGTTGAACGTTTTCATACCATTTTGTGTATTTGCAACTGATGTGGTGCCCAGGTGGTGGACATTGCATGCAGTCATGACGGCAGGTACTTGTTCTCTGTAGGAGGTCAGGACCTCACAGTCAACATGTGGAGGATCAATACACCGTATGTCTCGTTTAATGTGCATGTATTCGTTTAATTGCAACACTGAGGCAAACTGTGCAGTGTGCAGTACATTTTGATAGATGCTGAACAACTTATAAGTTGCATCTTTCACCAGCTGTATTCATTAGCATATGACTTCTTACTGTGTGCCAGCTTCAGTATGGACTTAGTGGTCATGGTGGTTTATAAAACATGCACGTCCTTTGAACATGTGCCCCACTGAAAGCATGTGGTCATGCCTATAAATAACAGAACCACTTGACTTAAGGTGAAAACACGTAAGTAAGTAACAGAGCCGTATGTTTTTAATTTATTCTCCAGATGGAACCAACGTCTATGTTGCAAGAGTTGGGGAGTTTGAAGGTACAGGGCCTTGTAGGGAGTTGAAAGTTGTAAAATTGTATTTCTAGGATGACACTTCCTATTCATTTGTTCAGACACTTTTGCTGTTGGATAAATTGTTTAGCCCCAATGCACGCTGCACACATCACAGACAGACAAACAGACAGACAGACGACGTTCCCATGCTAACAGCCGATCAATATCGATCATACTGCATGCACTATGATCGGCTAAAAACAGGCTATTTATATTTATGAACACTGAACACTGGTGGCAGTCAAAATGAGATCAGCTCCTTCCTGTTTCCATCCATTGGATGATGACCATGACATGCCTTTAAAATATGGCTGGTTGAGTAGGTCAGTGGCGCTGCATTGTGTCCTGTTATGGCAGGATCTATATTAGTGAATTGAAGCCAACATAGTGGATGGTCCGAGATGAAATCTGACAACTTTCAGAATTCTTTTACTTGGCACACAATGAACTAATCATTAAAGATCCCATCACACCTTATGAAATTATTTCAAAATTTTACATTAAATTATTTTATTTAGTAAGGTAATGCAGCAAAGCGTTTAGTTGTGACGGGTTCTTATTAATATTCACTTTATTGTAAAAGTGAAAGAATTTTCAAAACTTTTGCTTTGTGTGTTAGTACATTGTACATTGGAGGCTTGGTGGAATGGTGGTGTAGGGATCAGACTCTAGATCAAATGGTCGTTGATCAAATGGTCGTTGGTTTGATTCCCGGCCGCATCTCCATATTACAACTGTAGGCAAGTTGTTTCACACCCATGTGCCTCTGTCACCAAGCAGTATAATGGTACCAGTGAAAGCTGGGAGGTGAGGAGACACTATGCGACACACTGGCTGTGGTCTTGCAGCTTTGGCTGGTGTCTGATGGCAGTGAATCAGAGATCAGTGCTGGACCAAGAGCAGTGTGATTTACGTTAACGGAAACGGAAACGGAAATGTCCTTTAACGGAAAAATTTTGATTCTGTTAACGGAAACGAAAATGGAAACGAAAAAATTATGAAAAACGGAAACAAAATGGAAACGGAAAAATTTGACACGGAAACTGATAAATTTGGCTATGTCCATTTTTGTTTCCATTGTAGAGGCACTGGCCCATGGATGACTTTACTTACATTGTACACCCTTGTATATGAGTACCTGAATGGCTGTGGAACAGAGTACTTGATGCACAAGAGAAACTTGGTGGTGAGGATCTCGATCCATTCTTTGACTTGATGACTGGTGGACGCGATGGCGAATTCTTTCGAGAGATGGAAGACTATTTCTACTATGCACAAATCAGAAGGTTTGCTATTGGTTACTTCGTTGTCTTTCACAGGCTTTATGTTGTGGCCTGTATCCTGTTAGTTATCCTGCGGCAGATTGTGTGCAAGTGTGGTATTTGGAAGGGATCAGTTAGAATTGGAAAATGGTGCTGGATGTTTTGATGGGAAGCAGCTCGCATGAAACAGAAGGACACTTTGGAGAGGAGTTTTGAACCTGCACAGGGAAATTTCTGGAAATTTATTGTAATCTTTTAAGAAATTTCGGAAAATCTTTTTTAAAATTTTGAAAATGCTTATGGACTTAACGGAGTCTGGCCAGTTTGACGTCAACAAAATAGAGTCAGTGGAAGGAGTGGCGGCGATGTGGACTATGAGTGACGGTGTAGTACTTCCTTGTGAGACATTCTGAGCCACAAAATTTTGCTTATTTGGCATATGTAATTGAGTTATTAATGACATAAATATTTGAAACATTAGTCTCAGATGAACATATCCTCAGAAATTTCTTCCCAGTATTAAATTTCCGGTAAATTTAATGCCCTGTCACGAGACCTAGAGAAGGAAGAAGAAGAAGAAGTTCTGTCGGCTGCAGTCCGTTTGTCTGTCCAGTACTCCAGTGTACGTAGCCAAAAGAAGGCAACACTTCTGTGAACTTCATCACAGTTGACCTTCCAAAGTCCACTCGGAACTTCGGGGCTCGGGCAATAGGCAGCCCCTAATTGTGCTGTGCTGCCTAATGCTAATACTAGGCATTAGCAGTACACCACTTTGAATTGTATACTGCTGCTGACTGCTGTTCTGGTTTCCCCATATAAATGTATGATTGTCCGGACCTTTAACCTTTCTTAGCCCAAGTGAAATAATATTCTCCATTTCTGCAGAACTGATGCAGTAGCTTCATTTCTGGTATTTCTGCACTATCAACAGAATGATGTAGAAGCGGCTTTCATCATTTAGCTCACAACAAACGCTGCTGCTGCGTCATGTGCAGCTGTGGGCAAATTAAAATCATTTTGAGATATGCTCGATATTTTGTAATACTGTTTTTCTTCATAATTACATTTCTTATTTTTCACCTGCGGGTAATTTATTCTGTGAAAGTGTGCATATTGTGCAAATGTGAACGACAGTGGTGACATTCGTCTGAGTCGTCTGGTGTTCTTGTAGTCAGGGAATGGAAGTGATGCAAATACGAGATGTTTCTGAGAAAATTCCCCTGTCGGAGGTTCCTTTCATGATGCGCGCTCTGGGCTATTATCCGACTGAACAAGAGGTAAAGAAACTGCAAGAAACTGAGTTGTACCTGCTGGTAATGTCGATCAACATCAGTAGTGTTTGCTTTTTCAAACATAAAACGTTTTCTTTGGACATTTGAGGAAATATGTAGTCGACCTAGGTGGTTAGGTTTACCTGTCAACGGTTGAACAGTCACGTGTCCAAGTAGTAACCGGGCCCAGTGTAGAGCAACTACACGCATTTAACCACTACTCTATGCCACCACTCGAGCTAAGTATAAGCCTAAAGAAGTATATACAAACAGGTGCATAGCCACCAAGTTTTGAGTGGTCCGGTCATAGGGGCCACCACGCTAAAATTTTTAGTAGCCAAATCCCTTCCTCCACCTTCCCTCAGTTGAAACCAGACCAGTGGCTACACCAGTGACAAAGTTAATTAACTCTCCTAGTTTGGAATTATAGTATATGTAACGTATATCAGTCAGTCAATCAGTCAGTCAAATTATATAGCACTAAAATTCTAAAAGTTATTAGAGTCGTTGATCTCTGATAAGTTGAAGGCAGTTGAACTGGTGCTTCTTTAGTTCAGTTTTGAAGCTGGTGACATATGAAGATGGTCATATGCTGTTAGGTAGAGAGTTTCAGACTTTTGGAGCACATGATGAGAAACGACGAGCACCTATTACAGTACATGATGGTTGTAGTGATAAGACTTTGGTTGGCGGATCGAAGAGGGTTGATGGGTTGTAGTATACAAAGTCGACCAGGTCAGAAAGACAAGCTGGTGACTGACGACTTGATCTGCTTTACTGTTGCATCACGTAACACGTAACTTTCGAATGTAGCCATTGAAAACAGATTTGTATGCTGTCTTTTCTCTGTTGTTACTTACTGAGACGATCTGTTGTGATGATTTGACGCAGGTAGAGGAGATACTGAATGAGGTGAAGTTCAGTCATTATGTTGAGACTGGTGAATGCAAGACGGACATCGACCTGCCCGACTTTATCCGATGTAACAAGTCTCTACTCTGCATATTTGTCTAATGTTGTGTAGCTAAGTACTGTATTATCTGACATAGACGAGCACACAACTCGTGGGTTTAGTTATTACCTTTTCATACATTTATTCATTTATTGAGCTTGAATACACCGGAAGTACGAAGCGCTCAGTGGCGGTTCTATGTTGGGGCCAGGGGGCACAGGCCCCCAAATCTTGCCCAGGCCCCCCAAATTTTTAACTGGTTGTATAGTAATTTCGCTTAGGGGCCAGGCCGTCCAAATATTTTTTCCTAGAATGCCACTGGATGTGCCCCACCCATCACTATAACTGACACGCTTCAACTCAGTGACTGCAACTTTGCAACTTTCTCCAAACTGCATTGTAGCTACATTATATGAATACATTCATATCTAAGCCTGGCCAATCAGCAACAAGGCTCCCACAGTACTAAGGCACAAAGCTTACTGTGTCTAACCTCAACATACTACACAACACTCGCCCAACAGTCTCTTTTTCACTGACTGTGAGTCGGTGACTAACGCTGATGGTAATATTGTTATCCAGTGTGTATAAAACCCACTACAGCAATTCCATAGGTTCTCCATTTCATATCTACTATAAACTGGAATCACGACCAAAATCTCAAGTCCAAGACCAGGCTTCTTGAAACTAAGATCAAGATCAAGCTGTTTTGAGACCAAAACTGACGATGCAAACCATTAGCAGCAAAAAATAACTACAGAATAAGGACTGTAGACATGTTGCACTTTCTAAAGAGAGTGTGTAAAAAGTAAGTGAATGCTCGCATTCCTTATCCAATAAGCTTTGAATTTACCATGCCAAGAGTGAAAACCAAGAATAAGACCACAGACCAAGATCAAGAAATGAAGACCACAGATTTCGAGACCGAGACCATATTTCACTGTCTCAAGACTGTGGTCTGATGAAACAAAAACCGTAGGTAGCTGATGTTGCTGTTATTACAGTACGAGTGACTGTCAGGAATATTGGCAGTAAGGAAATGATGATTAAAAATGACAGTTGCTTGTAATAGCACTTTGATTTCAGTATTGTGTTATGTAAATTTAGTATAAGAACCACGGTTCTTTGAGCTACAAACATTAAATAACTTTTTAAGAACCCCGAAAATACACTCAAACTATAGGCAAAACTTATAGCGCGCCTAAAATAACATACACGCGAAAAGTACACTACGCAACATAACCGCAGTTTCCATACTGTGCACACCGTGTAGGACTGAGTTCTGGGTAATACAACAGAACCGGAAATACTTACTGGAATTCTACTTCCGCCTTGGAAAGCCGCCTGACTACAACTTCCGTCCTGGGAAGTTGCCAGAATACTACATCCGGACTGGTACCTAAGCCAGACTCAAGACATCGCCTACTGGAAGTCGACCCCCCGACTTCCGGTCTACACCGACTATACAAACCGGATACAGTTACCAAACTTACAGGGAAGTCGCCCCTAGACTTCCTATACACCGCCTGGAACCGGTTCTTTGACGCCGACAGTCGCCCGCCACCTCTTGTGCAACCGGACCGACGCCCCGTCATGGGTAATGGTGTTTCTAGCCAGGGAAACCTCCCATCTCATGATCAAAGAGATGTAGGATCTAGCGTCACTGAGGAGCAGCATGACTGGCAAGCAGAGCAAGCCGTGGCACCCAAACCGGAAACACTATCGCTGCAAGAGACGCGAAAATCTTACATTAGTAAACAGGTTCCATGACTTAAACACCAGTGTGAAATGACACTTGTACCACAGATTCTGTCCACATCGGTATGTGGACAGAATCTCCACAGATTCTGTCCACATCGGTATGTGGACAGAATCTGTTGTATAGCTGTATTTAAAGTGAACTAAAAGAATTTGCTAGAAATCATCTTAAAAACAATGGAAACGGCATTGAATGGTTTATTATTGAATGTTAAACTGCTATCTACAGTGATGTAATTATGATACACTGTATTGCCAGTGCAATCAGCATATATTTGTTGTTAAATGGTGAGTTGTTATTTGGTGCTGTAGTGTTTGTGAATCACAAGCCAGCATTCGGCCTGCAACCAGCACTTATTCGATGGGCATTTGATGTTCTTGGTGGTTCTATCGACCGCGGAGAGTTGCTTCACCTATTGCAGACTCGAGGTTGTATTGGCTAGGGTTGCCACTTGCCAACCGTCCGGATTTGCCTGGACAGTTCTGGAATTGGCCAACTGTGTTCCATGCCCCAGGCCAAAGTGTAGATTTTGTCCCAGAATTTTTCACAAGAATTGTGTAGAACCTTCATATCACAATGAGAAAGCCTATTTTAGTTTTCAATTTTCACAAGTAATAATAAACAGAAAAAGTTGCATTGTTTTTGCCGTCCCTAGACTTTTTTCATTTACCTAGCCTTTGGTGCCTTGCTTGTCAGCTTGTCAAATGTCATCACCACTTTCTGTGGCAAAGTTATGCCCCTGGTCAGGCTGCTCGTGTTTACTGTAACCTGGACACAGATACACGGACTCGTACTCATGACAGTGTGAATGCCTAAATGCTGAAATATAGAAAAGTTAAACAACAAGAGCTCAGGTACCACAGAGAAAAAGCGCGTCAGCTGCGCACATGAAGGGGGAGGCTAGGCCCTCCAGCCCACTCTCCCTCTTCCCCCCTCTGGCTACATCTATCATGTGTATGGTCGAATCCGAAACCCGCAACAAACGTACGTCAAGCGTGCCGTCCACTAAGCACACTTTGATATGAATCGGGCATACAAGGTCATTCAAGGTCATCCTTATTCGTGCCGGCAGGAATCCAGAACGGTGTGTTGTCGTAATGTGCAATTAATGCAGACTGAGTCACCACTCACCTCCCCACATTATTGTTATGTAGACTAAGGTTTAAAAACAGAGAGTGAAGCAAATTTAAATGCTGTCTCGTAAGCGAATTTCACTCATTATTTCTCGTTTAAGTAGCCTAGCCTATTGTTTTTGCTATTACAGTTGGTTTCAGTTAGAGTTATTGTTAGTTTACTTGTGCTGAGTTTTAGTTATTATTAGTTATCGTTATTGCCTAAGTTTCAGTTACAGTTATAATTAGCGATAACAACAACTTAGCGTTTTCGTTAACGAAGGTTTTCGTTATTGTTATCGTTAACTAATACAACACTGCTTATTGTTGGTGCTAGTGTTGGTATAATTTATATGCAGACTGTGAACGTGTTGCAGGGGAGAAGATGACGGAAGACGAGTTGGCAGAGCACCTGCTGACGTTGCTAGGCGACGACATGGAGGTCGACAGTACAGAGACAATCCAGACGCCGGAGGAAGTAGCCAGTAACATGCTTGACAGGAACCTGCCAGAAACGATTGATGCCGATAACTTTATTGACGAGATCATCGGTTTGACAACTTGTGCCACAAAATGAGTGCTGGTCAGAGTAGTGGTGGAAACTAAAGGCGAAATTCTCACCACAGGCTTAAACATTATACTACAGAGCTGTGAATGTAGTTATCACAGGGACGTGGTCGACAACATTGTTTTATAATTTGCTTTTGCTGTTTTCCAGATTTGTCTCTTCTGGTGTATGCACGATATGACCCTTTAAAGAAACGGGTGTGTTACGGACTTTGACTATAGATTGCTGCATTTTTCACATTTGTAGAATTCACTAAGACACTGAATGATTTGAGTATATTCCTTCAGTGATCGTGGGTGAGTTTATCAGGGGATAGCAGGCTAGCAGCTAAGCTCCTGGATCGACCAACATTCTTCACACATCCACTGCGGAAGCTTACATAGCACTTCTCCAGACACCGTAATTACAGCGCCGGCGCCAGCGGGGGACCAGGGGGGCCTGGCCCCCCC
>Ga0209788_1000309_pt1 | contig 12532 bp, 10 predicted proteins | sample WorMetLIZISLAND1_2_FD_187415 | JGI IMG/M metagenome (GOLD analysis project Ga0209788, IMG submission 187415) | Marine gutless worms symbiont microbial communities from Max Planck institute for Marine Microbiology, Germany - Olavius clavatus LIZARD... ...
TTGCATCGCACTGCGAGTGAGGCCACTGCGGCGGTTAATGTCGTAGCAACTGAGAGCTGAAGAGTGAGTTAGTGCACCGAGGTAGACGAATTCGTCAACAACTGCAGTTTGCATAGCTTTAATGTCACTTATAACACAAATGCTACACGACAGTAACAATCTTATATAATCAAGTAGCTGTCTATCATATGATAATTGGAAGAGCCGACAGCGTGCTGCCTCTATAGCAGCTTCTGGCCAGTAGTAATGACAACAACATCACTGACAAGTTGCCTAAGTAAAACGCAATAGTTATTGTATAAACACAATACTTTAATAACAGTATGAAAACTAAACCACCATACAAAACATGCCAGCTATAATAAAACCAGGTAATGTTAATCACGACAATGAAAGCATTTAAGCTAAAAACTGCAAAGCAAAAGCTGCATCCACAAGGCACAACTGAAAGAGAATACTTATCCACATACAATGACTTGCTAACTTATGTTTGACAGCTAACCAAACTGGTTATTTCCACTGAGTTACTTCCAGGTTATCAGCCCATTTTCAACACGTCTGGAAAGATAACTTCAGTGAAGTTATACTCATGTCCAAACGAACCTACACCCATGATATAACTCTGCCATACCAGAACAATAATTGTGGGTCACAGTTATGACTTGGTTTGGGTATGATTGAGCAAACTAAGAGCTGATAATGGCACAACTTTTTTGACACTTGGCAAGACTCTTCTACAAAATGACTTATTATGCATCAAGTTAGACATCAAACTCAATCTCAGTGTATTAACTCTGCTACCATGCTACAATGTGAGTCAATAAACTGGATAATCTTTAATTCTGCAATAACTTTGTAAAGCTGTGTTAAAATTTGATAATTTTTGGCGGTCTACACAGATTTGGAATAAAAATTACGAAAAAATAGTCCACCTTTCCAGATGAGTGTTTCTACACTACCATGTAAAATGCTATATATGTGAATCTCTTTCCAAACTATTTAAAATATGCTTGCTTCTGAGGAGATAGTTAACATCACGTGACTTGCATCCTTTTTGGCAAAAATTTTAAAACTAATCCTTTAGCACCAGGGACTTTCAATTCATGCCAGCTTTTCACTAAAATTTTATCTTCTTTACTGAAAGACACGATGCTGTTATGCTTGTAATTTGTTTATTATCTAGTACTAAAATTAAATGTCAAAATCTAAAGCTTGTACTTTATTTTTAAAGTTACAAAGATTACAAATACGCAGGTGATGAGAAATTCAATTAAGCATCAATAGGCCAAATACTATCAAATTTGAAAGCTTGGCATGACACAGAAATTGTGATAACAAAAAATGGCACCATTTTTTTGACTCACAGCATATGTGAATACCACACTGGCAAATGATGGCACTTCAGACCATGTAAGTTAGCAGATTCTGTGTCGTTAGAAGTTACAGCTGTCACACGCATGGATTGATTATGAAGAAAAAAGCACACAGTAAGACCCAAACAAGAAAGCATACACAGAACGATGGTCACCCAAACAAAATCTGCTAGCAGGATGGCCACTTGTCAGATAATGACTTTGAAATCTGATAACTTTTCCAGTTACTCTCCCTGTGAATGTCCAAGATAAATTTAGGTCATCATGCAGCTCTCTATAATAGCCAAAAATTTCCTGCTTAACATTATAAATGCTTGTATGGTTGTCTTTAAAACAGTGCTCCAGATCAAAACTTAAGCTTAAAATAGACCAACTTTTTCAGGGTCCCCAGGAAAGTGGTCACCCTGCAGTGCAAGAAACGATCGCCAGTGAAATCAATCTAACTGCCATATAAAAGCCAACACTAGACAGTCACAAGCAAAGACAAGCACAGAGCTCTGTTTACCTGTAAACATACACAGCGTTTTAGAGACGACTTTCACGCACAACTGCCTTTGATTCTTCGCTGCATAGCAAGAATCAGACATGTGTGCCAAATTAACTAGTAGAATAACACAGAGCTGACAAAGATATTAACAACAGTGCCAACATTCATAACATTAAACAGATCATGCAGAAAGGAAATTGTCACAGATTTTAACAACCAATTAACTTGAAATGTGGTCACGACCGATAACATCAAATTCATTACAGCAACTGCGATGCTGACAAAAGTTTACTGCACAGTCATAATCAGTGTACAAATTAAATGAGCAAATGTTCATAATCTTGATAACGTCTTAGTAAAATTTTTAAACTCCCAATCGTAAATATCTTTGCCAAATAAGCAGGCACTCAAGAAGAAAAGTAACACAAGAGCAGATTCACTGAAGCACAATGCTGGGTGACCACCATATTCAGCCCACCTCTGTAACGCTTTCATTGCCGACAAGTAGCAGTCATCACAAAAAATGGAACAAAGAATAAGCACATACACTGTAGTCACTAGTAAACTTACACTGGTGCCGAGACATTGAGTGGATGTGGCTGCGCCCAGATCAGATGAGGACATGTCGGCATGATTCGAGGACGTGCTTCATTTACGCTTTGACTATCAAGAACTTTTGAGTATCGATACAGATGATTTCCTGCAACATAACAAATGTTCCTGAAACATGGGTATTAGCAGTATTAGCAAAATAACAACGATAACAGATACTACTACCTCCACTGTCAAGCATCTTCCAGTTAGGAACACACCCTGCTCCAGCATATTCCAAGCATTACCTTTGTGAGTCTTTGGGGGACTAGCATAACCAGTAGTAAACACAAAACCTTTGTTACACAAGTCAAGAAACATGAACAGTAAATTATAGCAGATAACTGACTGACAGCAGCTATATGAAACAACAAATACTTTGCAAGTCTGTACAAAATTAGTGCAATCCTTTAGTCAGTGAAAACACCACTCATAGTGAATATATTTCTGACAAGACTAATAATCAGTAAAAATACAATCCATAGTGAATATATTCCAGTCAGTATTACCATCCAACGTGTACATTATATATCACAACCATTTGCTCCAGTGCCTTCAACTGTGTGATTAGTGCAGATATAATGAATGGTTGGGCACTTAATGTGCTGTGGTAGCATAAGCTCATGCCAATCACCCGTGAACTATAAAACACTGATGCTGAATACAATAACAAAAATACAACACAAAAAAGTGCACAATATGCCAGCAAATAGATAAAATCAGTCCAATAACCTTCACGACGACTAAGAGGAATACGACTAGAGTCCAGTTCAGTCACAGATGATTTGCGTTCTTCTAGGACTGGCGGCATGTTACCATGTACTGTGTACTCCAGCAGCGCATCAAGCAACCAGAAACAGTCTGTACATACATACAGACATACACTGCATCTAGTAGCATACCTCACAAAGTAACAATTAGCGTTTTTAAAAAATTTTTTAAAACTAAAACTTATAATTTATCTGATGCCTAGTACCGTACGTATTTGTCCCACAGAATTTCTGCACAGCCGTTACAGCAGCCCAAGCCATCAAACTATATTCACACATCATACACACGTTGAGAAATGCTTCTGAACAAACACCTTTGTTTTTTTCAGGATAAGGTGAGTTTTTGAGTCCGTAAGCATTTTATGTCATCACACAAATATTAAAATAACCATTTAGGGTACAATGGGGTAGACCATCTTATGTATTTTTCTTCCATTAGTGGTCAACAGTAACAGCTGAGATAAAGATAATGGAGTTTCTCGCCGACATTGCGCGCTTTACAAATTAAATTTACTTACAAATTAAATTAATTACTAATTAAATAATGGCATGGACTAGAAAGACTGAATCTGTTATGCACCACCATGGTAGTACAACATCATCACATGCACCTGGCATATTGGTCAAATATTAAATACTGGTCACGGCATATCAACTTCAAGTAAGTCTGATCTAATAAACACATTACAAATGCTACCTTTCTGCAAGTGACTGTTGTCTAAGCAGTTGGAGTCACCATACAACGCAACACGACCACCGTTGACCTCAACACCAGTTTCCAACATATTTCGCACCTGATGGAGGCCCAATATTGGCACCTTTGCAGCAGCAAGAGTGTTGCCTGTTATCACCTCATGTCCTTGATTCTTCAGGTCTTCTCGTATGATCACTCCGTCAGCAGGAAACTTAGAGATACTTGTGCCCGAAGCATAATACACTGTAAGCAGTATCAAAGACCAAACATTGACGAGAAGATACAAGTAAAGAGCTGTATTACAGAAATTGAATAACCATTCTTTAAACTTAATCTCTATCTGCATAAAGGTACATGCTAGCAATTGTGCTACCATGCATTGAGAATAATAATCTGTGCTATAAAACATCTGTAACCTATATATTCAGTGCCATTATTGTACACTATTGACTAGTGCCAATGCAATAGTGTGTAATAGTTGTTCAAGGTCATCCAAGGTTACTGACTTTGCTGCACTCGTTTTTGGCAGACAAGAGTAGTGCTGTGCGAATAGTGTTTTCCATTTCAAATCGAACTGAATCAAAACTGTGCCATATTCGAAATTTTAAACCAAACAAAATAGTTTTTGTCGTTCTCAAAAGTCACCATTAGTAAGTACTTGTTAAGTAGTTTCAACAGTTTTGAGGCATCATGTTTGTGATTTGTAGGCCAGCTGTAGATGTGGTATTATACCAGTACTTTGTGGGCCACAGTGGCCAATAAAGGACTTCAAGAACAGTCAAGAGTCAAGACCATTGTTAACAACAGTGCTGCACACAGCCACATTTTCTAACTGAGACACATTCTCTTCCTTGTATATATTACATTTAAATAAGTACTCAAAAATTTCTAATAGTTGGATTGGTATCGGATCAAATGAAACAGTAACTAAATATTTAATTCAATATTTCAAATATTCGCACAACACTAAATAGGAGTCATCTAGAAATTTGAAAGGGTTCATCTTCAAATGAAAGCTTCAATGAGAGCGGTCAAGCAAAGTGGCATCACCAAAACACTGCAAGATGGGCCAAGGTTGCTATTGGTCACTAAGAGGAAGTCACTTGGTAAAAACTGGAGCACAGTGAAGATTTCACTACCCTAACTTGTTGTCTTGACACATGACAGTACGTCAAACACAGACGGGTGGATAGACATCTTGATGATAGCTGTAACAGCTCTTCTATACCCTGCAATGCTGTCATGCTGTTAAAAACCAAAAGAAGCATTAACTGTACATTTGTGTATGTTTTATGTGCTGCTTTAGAAAAATGAATAAATAATAACATCTACATATTTAAATGAAACCAGCAATACTGTAACTTACATTCTCTCAAAACAGATTATGGTCATTAACGTGTAATTCCTACAGCTGACATGGGAAATGTTACATACATATGACGCAAAACTACAGATATTATGATTTGTGTTCAACAATGTGCAATATCACACAATCTCATATGCAAATGACTGTTACTCACTGTCATGAGATCCAATTTTGAAATCACCCTCATACACATGATCACTGCAACAACATACACATGCTTAAACAACAACCAGTGAGAAAATGGGGTACTGACAGTCTAAGTTGGGAAAATACAGGACCATCTAAAATGCAAAGTTAAATATGTGCACTCAGGGCACAGCACCAAGGGATGAATTCATGCATTTTCACATATTACCAGTATACTCTCAAATTATCTTTCCCCGAGACTACTCCAACAATTATAAAAAATTCACTTTCGGGACCAGCCTAACCTAACCTGGAGTAACTCGGGGAATGTGGGTACTCTGTAAAAGTGGCTTAGGAAAGAAAACACACTAGCAGTACCTATCAACCCAGTTCCAAACTCCAGTTAGCAATTATTCACAATGCCAAATAACATCATCATGGAGAAGATGGAAGCAGGCCTTGAGAGGCCTCTGTATCCGAGAAATAGATGTAAAATCACAAATACTTGTTACACAGTATTATAGTAAACTAAGATGGCAAAAAATCCAACAATGACATGATACTAGCCTGAATGCCATATTCAGCGGAGATATAAGATCATTCAGAGCTGGAATATTTGCACCACCAGTATCAGGCATCCACCATTGCCTACAAGTGTAGTACATAAACATTATATATAGACACATTACTGTAGTCAATACTGACAGCTGAACACAGTAGTAGTGACAAAAGTGAACATACTGCAACAAAAAATCATTTAATGCAAGACTGTTGATGTAGTCATCTGATAAGCACACAAGCAGAATCATTGTATTTTGACAACAATAATTAACGTCACATGGCACACTACTGTCATTGTTACTGCTATGGGCATGGCACAAATGGAAAGTGCACCCAGTGCTGTCAACACAGTTCCATGGCTTGGTTGGTGACATGGATAAATTGTGGTCAAACAGTTGGACAGATGGAGATGCACCCTGGTGCAACAATTGGTCCACACCAAGGTCACATTGTGTTAGAACAGGTTCTGGGTCCCCCAAAATTAGAGCTATGTGCCCCATCTGTTCCAAAATGTAGAGCTGAAACTACAGTAGATATCCAAATGATACTGGTTTCGTTTTGTAAGGCTCATCAGGATGCTTTGGAATACATGAATTCTGGTAATTTTTAAATTACCTTAAAGGCAAAAGAGCACATGACAATTCAGTAGATTCTTGGGGAAATTGTACTAGAATGTCTGAATAAACTGAGACAGTTTCTACAACGGAGGTTACCCTTCACAGTGGCTACATTATGTGGTAAGGGTTTTTGTTTCCCCCAACACAAAGGTATTTTCATCTGTAACTAGACGCCAAACTCTGGACTTTGCTACTTTTCTTAAGCAAAAGCCTCGTCAGTGTGAGAACAGAAGTTGCTGATGATAATTCGTGTGATCAACATTGCCTAAGTACTATATGTCAGATAATGCACAATATGACAAATGCATTTGGTGTCTTGTTTTGATTACGATTATTATGATGATGATGATGATAATAATAATAATTATTAGTAACCTTTAAAGCAAAATTACTCCATATAATAACATGTAGCAAGTGCTTTTAGACCAGACAATAAAAATAGATGCCAACCGTGTGTTTTCATCATAAAACTTGACTTTCTCCATGACACTAACATTGTACCAATCAGCAAAGATAATGAGTGAAAGACCCTTATCAATATCACGCTTTAATTTCACAATTTCCTCTGAAAAATATTCTTCTTCTGGATCAACTAGAAGTAGCGTTCCTGCCAGCACACACAGCGGCACTGCATTTGTCAACTGGAGTGATGAAATCATTCACAATTTATGTAGCAACAACTGACAATGCTTCAACTAACTGATTGAGAGATCGATCCATCGCTCGCTCGATCAGTCAGTCAGTCAGTCAAAACATTTATACAGTGCTATATGGTAAGAATGGATGAGTCAGATGACGCTAGGAGAATTCTCACAGCAGTTCCTCAGAGTGACTGGAAAAGGCCAGCAGAATGTCCTCACACTTCTTGGCTGGTCACAATGAAGAACGACCTATCATCCCACCCACAAACTCAGTGTGGCCAGGCACTCTGGAAGTTATTGGCAGTGAGTGAAGCTACCCACCGAAATGGTGCAAGATAAACAACAATGATGACGATGATAATGATGATACATCATGAATGAAATCAGTGGCACTCATCAAATGGTTCAAACAGTTTAATCAAGTACACACCATGGCCTTGAGTTTAAATATATCAAAATGAAACTAAAACTTACCATACTGGGAAGCATCAAAACATGAAAATGGTGCACCTGAAAAATGAGACAAAATAAAATTAACAAAACAGCCACTTTTCATAGCAATATGAGAAAATCAACAGTAACATATATTTAATCTCAGCTTCCAAGTAATGGCAATGAAAAAAAATCTATCCAAAATTACCGATAACATTGCAGACAATACTAATCGGCACTTACCTGACAACAATCACATATATAAAAGCCTGTCTAGTCTGGTTCTTTGGCCATTGCTTCGTTGGCTGCGACCTATTTATGTCCGCTGACAGTGTGTGATTGCTCAAATCAACAGCACATCAAGGGCATGTTTCAGCTTTGTATGGAATTTTGCATTCTACTGCTTCTTACAGCATTCTGGGCATCTGATGTTTGCGCTGTGCATTATAAAAAGGTCAAGTTGTTAAGGCCTGTTATGGCCATGACAACATGTTGTTAGACTAACTGAGCATATACTATACCTATGTAATGACTGAACCCAGCAGAACTTTGAAACAGCGAATAAACACTCAATGTCACACAGGATACCAATATTGTACGCACAGCCATAAATACATACCAAGTACTTCTATGAAGTATCCATTAGAGCGAAGGTGGAGATACATATCTCGGAAATTAGTGTGGATGTGATCGCCATTCCTGCAACAAATTATGTGAATTTATGTACACATAATAAGAACATCAATGACTGATTGGCAATTATGCAGCTGGCACTCTAACTTGTTGCAATGTAACGTGCTTACTTAGATAAAATTTTCCCCTCCATGACTTTATTGTATTTGATATTGCAGTTCTTTTATGAATCAAAATGATAAAAGAACAATTTCGCTGAGTTCTTTAGTAGTAGTAATAATAATAATAGTAGTAGTAATATCTGTGAAACTGTTTATGGTGCTGCCACAAAAACAGTTCACTTGACTGATTCATATGATGAATGTAGAACAGTGCCAAGGTACTGCTGAACCATCAGACAAGTCTAACCAACTTGGGCTTTGACTCTGCTGGCAAGCAAGCTGACACTCATTATAGTCTCCAGATGGCAGAAAGTTGAGTTGACGTATGCACTGCAGTAAGGGTGTACATTGTACAGCCGATGCCAAAGTTGCATATCCCAATGGCTTCAGCAATAAGCATGCATCTGCCATTGTAGGACCTATCATCCTACAACCTCAGTGTGGACAGGCCACTATGGAGGTTATTGCCAGCGAGTGAAGCTAACACTGAAATGGTACGAGACGAACAATTTTGATGATGATGATACGTCATAAACGAAATTTTCACTTTTCTATTCATTGTGTATCACGCGTTTGACGTGATGTTTTGTTTACATAATAATAATAATAATAATAATAATAATAATAATAATAACAATCCAACAACATTACCTCTCATCTCATTCAGGCACTTAACCACTAGACAAGTACGATTGCAAATAAACCGTTATTAGAATGTACTCATACCATAAACCACACTATAAACTGTATAGTAATCAAAATTGCTGCAAAGGTTCCGCTTCGAAGAAACGTTGAAAAACACTGGTACAGACACTGTTACAGAAAAATTTAATAATAATTATATTAATGGGACGAGGACATTTTCTTGCAGTTTTACATCTACATGCTCACATGTTAAATACACAAACAAACAATGAATTAGATCTAGCATTTTTAGTGCAACAGTAACAAACTGATATTAGCACAGTGGCAAATACCAACCAATCTAACGGATCATTCTTCATGCGGAGATTGTCACGAGGAAAGTAGCCTGGAGGATAGCGCAGATTGTGATACTGGTCCCAGAGAAGGCGTTTGTTACGAGGTGGAGTTGGAATGACCTTCACTTTAATGACAAGTTTCACCGTTTCCACACGAGGTTCTGTCTCTCCATCCTACCACAATATATACCACATCTACTGTCTGTTACACTGTGGCACAAATTAATCTGCGAACCCCATAGCACACTTCTACATGTTTAGTAACATGCCGCTGCAAATAAACAAAAAATAATGTAATAAAGTTTCCGAGGAAACCAACGCTTAATTACAAGTCATAAATGACGTTAATAAAAGTTGTTAAAAAGTAATTTGTATGATGCATAATTCACTGCCAAAAGCACATCTAATGCGCTACATACTCTAGTATTTTATACAGGAAAAGTCTCGAGAGGAAACATCTGCAAATAAACAATAAATAATGTAAAAAACTTTCCGAGGAAAACAACACTTAATTACAAGTCATAAACCATGTTAATAAAAGTTGTTAAACACTAATTTACACGATGCACACATAATGCACTACATACTCTAGTACTTTAGAAAGAAAAAGTCTCGAGAAAGGATTGCAAAAATATCCTGGCAGTGAGTTCTACATCAATTATAGATGTTAAGTGTGACTTTCCTAAGTGCAAAACAAACTTTAGGATGGCATACACAAAACTTACGCCTGGTGGTGACTCTATGGTCATAGTGATCTGACCCTGGGCAGTGCCTTCCCAGTTGGCAGCACGCTTGGCAACAGAAATTGACACAGCAATGTAACCAGACCACGGCCACAGCACTGCAGAATGGTGCAATGCGACTTCTATGTTTCCACCAAACTGTGGCGTGTAAGGTTCCCACAAAACCTATCAGAAACAACACAGAATTAATCACTTAGCAAAGACTTAAGCAGTCTGCATAAGCGCAATACAACTGCAATAGAAGAACATCAGTTTTGCTGAAATTCTCATGAACTGCTGTCAGTAAAGCAGCATCGCACCAGATTGACGTGTCTGAGAGACGAAGTAGAGCTCATATTAGTGACTAAAAGTCTGCCGCATGACCGTCTCACATAAACAACCTGAGAGCTGCATTAACACATCCTGATGCCTGGCTGCACACTACTGCATTAGTCAATTGGTCATGTGTATGTTCAGGCACAGTGGATGGGGAGGGGAGGGGAGGCAAATGCATTCTGTGTCTGCTGCCATGATTGCAGTGGCTGGCAAAGAACTAACATATCGCATCTCAATCGCTGACTCTATTACTTCACATATGCACTTCACTTCCTAAGTTTACATGGTGAAAATAGGTAATAAATACGGTAGGTTAAAATTCCGAATTCGCAAACAAAATTCACAAAGTCGTTTTAGACATTGAGAATGTACAAGACAAATGAAGTACTATGAAAGGGTGTTTTTGAATGGAGCAGAACAAGTACGTGGCTGGACTAAGCAAGACAGTGTGTGACAAATATAAAGCGGCAAGAAAAAATGCTAGGAAGCATGTGACAATAGCTCAGGAAAAGATAAGACTGGGACTGACGGAAGCTGGCAGAGGGCACAACCGAGGAAGATTTGGTGGGACAGTGTCAAAGGGGATATGGACAGCGTTGGCCTGTCCGATGCGGATACTCATAATAAGGACCAATGGAGACTGAAAATCACGGAGAAACGACTAACCCAGGTTTACCTGGAAAATGGCCGTTATAATGGTGTGTGTGTGTGTGTGCAAAATGCCAATTTCTGAAAACTTTGTTTAACACCCCCAAAAGCCTGTCATATGCACGCCCATGGATAAACTTGCAGCACTTGTATTGCAGCTGTACTGTATGCGTGGATGGCTGTAATACAACAAAACTGAATTACTCAATAGTGATCATCTCTGGTTCATGACCTGCAGCTGCATTGCGCTTGTGTAGATTATGTTACAATCACGACAAAGGTAATCACAATGGCAGTGTTTTACACTGTTCTATACATGCCAAGCATGAAATACTTATTCTGCTATAAAACTACTAGCCCGGTCCATCATATTTCTAAATATGATTTATACTGCTGTGTTAAAAACAAACTATCAATGACATAGGTTAGTGCTAATATCAACAAATCTTTCAACAGTGTCAAAGACTGAATTTATTGCACTTTACATTATGCATCTTCTGGGTAATATATCACTGCTACCAATATTTTGCAGACAGAAAATGTGGCTCATATTCTATTATATTTTTTAAAGATACTGATAAATTGCCCCTAATGCCACTGCCACTGCAATGTTAACGACATATACTAACCGTGAAACATCTACAGAATGCAATATTTATAATATTTATACCTTGTCACGGAATTTGCCAGTTACACCCATGCTGTTCAATATTGTCACCTGCAAAGCAAATTAACTTTGGTTTTTTTGTTACAGTATGCACTATTAAGTTACAAGCACTACTGAATATCCTATACTTACAAATGTATCTAACTTTTAACACAATTATATTAATGCACTCATCATAAGCACACTGATGCTAAAAAATCTGCCAGAGTAACTTGAGCCAATAGACAAAAATTCTAAAACTGTCACAACAAAACTGTAGATAACATACACAAATCACACAGACACATAATCCCTGACTGGCACAAGATAGCATAAAGCAAATGAAGAACAACCTACATTAACAATCGTCGGCATGCCACCATAGTAGATAGGCTGAGAACAGTACGGCCACATGTATGGACATTCAGTGAGATCGATGTAGCTGGGATGCAGTGTGACAGTCGGTTTATGGGACCGTAGTGCCTGGAATGCACGCACCAAATCCAGCTTCCCTTGACCTTGCTCAAACATGTTGATGTTGGGAAGTCGGCGAGCTGACACCAGCAGAGCCTGCTTCATTGCTGCTGGGTTCACACTGTTGGGACCATTTGAAACGGTGCTGCAACATTCAGACGTATAACTTGCCAATATACTTAAGTTCTGCCAACTTGAGGACTTGTATCGTCAGATAGACCTACAGCAACTTTGGGGACTGATGTTTCGTGGCTGCTAGCCCAAGGCTGTGGAA
>Ga0209788_1000310_pt1 | contig 12530 bp, 9 predicted proteins | sample WorMetLIZISLAND1_2_FD_187415 | JGI IMG/M metagenome (GOLD analysis project Ga0209788, IMG submission 187415) | Marine gutless worms symbiont microbial communities from Max Planck institute for Marine Microbiology, Germany - Olavius clavatus LIZARD... ...
ATCATTGTAGGCCTAAGCTTCATTTTAAATGCGTTATTACGTTTTTTCACCAGTAACTAACGGGCCGTATACACGGGGCGATCGTCGCCGCGACTGTCGCAGCGATCGTCGCTTCAACCGGTCGCCGCGACGATCGCTCCGACAGTTGCGGCGACGATCGCCCCGTGTATACGGCCCGTTAGTTACTGGTGAAAAAACGTAATAACGCATTTAAAATGAAGCTTAGGCCTACAATGATAGCCCTAAAACACTGATATCACAGTTTGATAAGCGCTGCATTCTGAAATGTCGAAATCCACTTTTTGCTGTTGTCCTGAAAAGCAAGGTTTAACGTAGATATACGAGAGAAGAAACTTGTTAGTTGTGTTCCTCTGCGTTCGTCGCTAAGCAGCGGAGACGGGCATTCCCGCTGGACAGTCTACCGAAACACCTAAAGCGAATCAGTCAGTATTGTCACACTGATGCAGAGTTTGGCAGAGAAACGTTAGCGACTTGATCGCTGGGCGAAACGATCCGTCGCTGGCAATAACGAAAGCTTTCTCTTAACTAAGACCGATGACGCACTGCAGAGCCGTCAACAAATCCATACAAGTTACGGCCATGTGCGCACAATAGGCAGTTATACCTAAGACCTCTAAATAGAGTCATGACTATTTCAACTGCAGTTAGAGTTTTACGTTAGTCGTTATTGTACATGCAGTTTATAAATTCATTGTATTTCGACTTATTTCTATTATTATTCCATTGTATGCTGTGCATTCTGTCATAGCTAAGTACTGGATTGGAGTTAGACTTTCTTACGGACAAAGACGATTCACCGTTCTCGGTTAGTTTCTGTCCACAGTTCACCCGGTAAATGGTCGGCTGGCGGCGGAAGAGCTCCAGCTGGCGGTGGTAGGTAGCGGTCAGACGCTGATGGTCGCGGTGGAATCCAGCTGAACTCGTCGTCGTCGTCGTCGTCGTCGAACTTATCACGTGACCGACCTCTGGAACCTCGAACTCGACCGCCTCGACCTGGATTTCGTCCTTCGACGCACAGACACATTATTTCTGCGTGATAACAAACGGCATTATTCCGTATTTGTATTTTGTGCGTTTTCTCTACACTCAACTACACGTAAACGATTCTTTTACTTCTGCAGTAGGTCTGCATTTGTATCGTTCAGTTTTTACTTACTAATTTAATTTCATTTTGTTTTTATACATGCTTGCTACCACTATTGTTTTAATTTTGTCGAGTATTGACTGCGCCGCTGAGCTTGTGACATAATGTTGCTACCGGTATTTAAATGTGTTTTCATTGACTGATTGGATTGATTGGTTGATTGATTGACTGTGACTAACTAACTGACATTCATTCGTTCATTCCTTCGTTCATTTATATATTTATAATTATTTCCTTCCTAATTAAGCTATGTGCTAATAGTGACAGAAATGCAAATCGTCAAGCGAGATTATGATGGACGGATCACGTGTATAGATAACTGATCCAGAATTACATACAAATGCAACCAGATAATCCCTAGAATACTAACGATAATTTAACACCGCGTTTCTGGGGTTTAGGCCCGTCTGGACTTTCTGACATTTGGACACAAGGACAGAGGACACGATCCCAAAAATTGCATTGACCTTACATTTGAATCGTTGACGTCGTCAAAATAATTCCAGCATGCACGATACCCTTATCTTCTAATTGGATTTTGTTCCAATTTTCGGCGCTACCGAAATGAATAGTGCAGAACATAATATATTGAAGACGTCACACAGTGAAATGATTGCAGAGGTAGATCACACGCCTAGTAGACCTACCACGCGCAATCTATACATCGGCGCCAGGTACCGGCGCCAGACGACCGGCGCCCTCTGTCTCTGTACTAGCACTCGTATCATCCAAATACACGGAGCAATTGCTCGGTATATTTGGATGACACGAGTGCCAGTGAAAGGGTGGCTTGATAGCGTTGACTTTGTAGACGTAATTTATACATCATACATCGACTTTCAAAATTATTTCACCAGAATATACACTCTGCAACAAATTGGCGATCATTAAAGATCCAGATACACCTCAATGCTTCGCTATAATATTACTTGCGAAATAGACCTATTTTAATAATCCAAAACTATGACACTAGTGTTACAAGTCGATTCTCCGATATTCCAATGCCGGTTGTCAGAGCCGTCTGGTGTTACGGTATTTCTGTTTTGTTGTGCTTAAAATGTTGCAAGCGTACGAAGTGACCGCTTAAAGATTAGTTTGTCAGCAGACCTCGGCGGACAGTCAGCTGACCAGTGGTCAGTTGTCGACCGAACATGTTGAATCCCTCGCATGTGTACAAGCCGGCATCTTGCAGCGTCACGTTGGTCACTTTCAACCTGCCCAAGAATGCCATACACATACGCACACGCCGTCAGCCTGCAGATGACTTCAGACGAAACGTTAAGCTTTAATGTCTTCTAAGCTTACTTTAACCTACTGCTTTGAAGATAAGTGAAATGGGGCGATAAGAAATTTAACAAACTCTTAATTCTAACGCTTTTTTTATTAACATCGTTGTCTAATCTGTATTTTTGACAACCAATATCTTTTGAGACCATTTACTGGCTTTTACTCGCTGCTAAGCTTTCGTGTACGTGCATATCGCGTTTATGCTTTACTGTATTTCTTAACGTTGACTGCTCAGACAAACATACTGATTATGAAATAAAAGTGAACGCTGTGTGCCACGAACGATCCGCTGTCAATATCGGGTAACCGTGACAGATGACCCACATATGGCTTGATGTCGTTTTGACCAGATCGTTTTGACCCCAGAAATACACAAGTAAATCACTCGGAGCACAATGACAACATTTCTGAGCGCATCCAATGCTGCTCTGCAGGACACTGATAAGCTCTCGACCGGTCTCGGATTGATTGACAATCTTATTTTGCCAGTGTCTGCGCGACCTCGTGACTCTGACCTTTGACTTCTCATCTGCAGGTATCGTCGTGGACACCAACACAGGTGCCACGGCGAACGCTGCTACTAAATTTGAACATTCACTGCTTAAGTTTAAAGTCCGTACGGGAGAAACGAACAGACATACACGCAGCAACGCGTAATGGGGCCTCCTATGGGAGATCCTCATGACAAGATAATCTAGTTTCTTGTGGACAGCTAGTGCACAGACGAGCCACATAGACTCTGATTTGAGTTCAGCGTGTCTAGACGATTTATTTCTAGGCGAGATTACGTGCTCGACTGCAGACAGCTTGTCATCAGTCATGTGTGCAGGTGCTTGTCGAATGTGATACCGCTGACAGAATTCCCAGCCGGCTAACATCATCATCACCATCGTCATCAGCTGCAGCAGCAGCAGCATTGACAGCTGAGAGCAAATTGACTGCATGAGTCGCTTGTAGTCGCCGTGACAACGACGATGATTACGCGACTAAACGATGTCGTTCGTTAGCCGGTAAAAATGTGACATGGTGGGAGTAGCTCTTGTTCCAGCAGTATGACGATATGGGTAACAGCGCCTGCCAGGTCGAATTGGGTTCAGCTGCTTCAGCAGGGACGCTGTCGATTTATTTGCAATAAGCTGAAGAGATATTATGATTTGTGAGCCATGAAAGGTGCCACTTATTTTACAATAACTTTGGCAGTTGTAGACAGATTTTAATAATTCTTTCACTGGTGCATGAACTGCGAAAGAAGATGGGATTTGAGGCTCGGTTGTGTTGTAGGTTTTATTCCAGCTTTTCCCGCATTTTTATCTCTCGTCAGTCGTCCCATTCTCGCACACAGAGGTCCATACCGAAAATTTCTGGCGAGTCAAGGCTGCCGTTTATGGCAAGGTTTCGTGTTTCAAAGTTTGATAGTGGCTCTTTTTATCGTACAACGCTCTGTATGATCGTGTTATATGTTACGGCAGATCTGTGCGCCTGTCAGCCTTTCTGTGTCTCTCTGTTTGTGTGTCCCTCCCTCACACTCGCGCAGATAGAGCTGTCAAGGAAGCGACCCTTGGTCACTGATCAGCTCTACATTGTGCTATAATTACATAGTCTGTGATACTTTAGTCAAAAGTTTCGACTTGTTTTTCCGGTTTTTGTCACAATCACCGGTGCTGTCGACGCAGTGCAATGGTCGCAAGTTTATGATCACACGGATCGGTCGAATTCGTTTACAGCACTCTTGACCGTCACAGTGGCTAACGACGATAAGAATTACGACAATTTTACGGACTGATTACTGTTATCAGCCATCATATGGAAACAGAAAATTTTCAATCGATACGTAGCGTCGCACGGTTTCTCTGTACCAGCAGGGTTTCTTGATGTATGGTCCATACTCCATGGCCTACTTGTCCCAAACGTACCGCGCCAGGCCCTCCATACGTCGATTTAATGCCACGTTTCTCGGCGGTATACTATCTATCTATCTATCTTTATTTGTTTGAAAGCAGCATACAATAAGTCACACAGTAATAGGTAGCAGTAAAAATTTCAAACAGGACAACCAGGTAAGTCCTTACACTGACGGTTGCCCTAGCTAACCTAACATACGTAATATACACAAAACATAAAAGCAAATATAAAAGCAAATATTAAGAACATTTTAAAAATGTTGACAAATCAACAAGTTCTATATGTCAGAGCCCGTATCGTCACAAATTTGTTAGTCACCTACTGTATCAGTAACGTGTTGCCTATCGTTCGTCGATGGCTCACTCAACTGTCGGGGTGCTCCGCTAGCTTCTGAGTGCCTGAAGTAGCAGCAACCCTCGCAGCAAGCAGTATCACATTCGCTCATTACGCGTCGCCGAAGCTCCAATACACGCCTAGCGTTGTCGCAAGTTGAAGGAACGCTGTGCGCTGGTGCTATAGTTCTAAAAAGATTGATGCGCTGCTTTAGCGACTGATACGCGTAAACACATTAAGCCGCAGAGACGAACGTAGGGAAATGCGTTTTGATGCATGCGCGACGTCTGAGCTGTTATGCGCGTCATTTCATTAGCACTCACGACGCGGCATCGGAAATGACTTGATGGAGTCGCTTTGATCGAATTTTCTCTTTAAGTTAACTATTACTTGTAGCGTAAAAACAAGAAAACTGAGGTTTGTTTTAGTCAGACCGGTGCAACTAGTTGAAAGGGTCGTTAATTCGTTATGTCATGGTTAACAGAAGGCTCTTATAGAGGTCGACGAAGGCTTACCGGTGTGTGGGCAAACCTCGGAGATATGAAGACGGAAACTTTGAGACTCAATTTCGTCGAAAATACTCGACTGCGGACTTTACGTGACTTCCCACGACTCAAAAGCTGGTAGTATAGAAACACTCGATTCTTCAGATCTCGTTCCGGACTCAAGCGGCGGCTGTCCCCTACCAAGACGGAAGTATCTTCTCGACTCTTTCGTAAACGCGTATGCAAAATGCAATGTGCTACTAAGGTTGTGATACGGCACGAGCAGCAAATGTGTATAGGCCTATAGGTATACGGCATGTTTACCTGGACCCCCAGGGTGTTGTCTTGATGTTGAACCGATCACCACCAGACTGTGCACCAGGTCCAGAGGCAAAGGACTCGATGATGACGCCGTCTTTGTACCAACGATAACTTGGCAAAGGGTAGCCGGTGATATCGCACTTGATGCGTACCGTGTCCTGTTCATGGCACGTCATGTTTGCCAGCTCCGCGTCTATCTGCACGTAACCTGTTTCAACAGTTCCGTTCCGCATCGTTATTCACAATGCTCGGGTAACAAAAAATCGTCATTCATTCTCGGTTTCATTCTCAACAATAACTAGCCCGATCCACAAATCCATCGGGATCTGTTAGGCTGACTTCTGTTTTGAAAATATCACATAAATAGGTTTACATCATGTTTTTATTCAACTTAACTCACGTTACGTTAGACTAGAAACATATCTAAATATAAAAGAATCGAGTGTGTGCGTTTTTACGCACAATAATATACAGCAGCTGTAACCAGAGCTATATAACTAATACAGGCTTGGTCCCGTCCACACCGGCGTCGAAGTCGAAATCGTAGTCGACAAAATGTCGAAGTGGACTTTTTGTCGCCGTCGACTTTTTTGTCGCCTGCGGTAGCATGGCCGTGCTGGCGACAAAACGTCGACTTCGACTTCGACGCCATTGTGGACGGGACTTGGCTAGACAACGGCGTACTCGGCGCACTTGAGACGCTTCACGAAATCACATCTCTTTGCTGCCTGTCTTTTTTGGATTTCTCGATCAGTAACTTTGAATTTTAGTTGACACATGCAGTGCAACTCGTTCGTCTAGCACTCGCAGCTAACAACTCCTGATGCTGATCACAATAACCTTAAGCCTCGCCAGAGTCAGTGCAGATGGTCTATACAGAGTTCCGCTTTGGGCCAACCACAGAGAAATCCGAACAGATCGATCAAATCAGAAAAATCACATCAATATCAAACATTAAGCCCTAACCCTAATCATGACCATAACCCCCAACTTAATCCCGTAAGAAGGAAAGGTGACAGTCCTGCCAAATGGATTTCGTTCCGACGGGATTTCGTTCTTATCAGCGTCTCTGCAGTCGCACGTCGTGAACGGCGAGTTTAGGTCAGTTGAGGAGGATTGCATGTGCCCGGCCGTCACCACTCTCTCTCTGTGTTCATTACATCTGTGCGTTTATTGCTGTCAGGCGCACGTATATCTTTAGAAGAAAGTAAAATAGAGCGACGTGCAGCGTCTGAGGTACCGGTACTAGCCGTTAGATCACACCTAGAGACCCAGGATCAGGCTGGCATTCGCATATATTGGTAAAGATCTATGACACAGTCTTCATTACAAATTTGTGTGATTAGCTTTTATCACCATCGTAATATAATCACATTGACGACTGACGAGATGTACTCAGCGCGTTAGGTATATTTTGAGAGTGCGCTATATAAATTAACACTTACTTACTTACTTACATATACAGTGTACAGAAAAATAACATAGGCCTAGCTCAACCGCCAGTATTGTGATGTAAAAAAATCCCTGACTGTTTAATACCACAGGTTGAAATGTTTCCACTCAGGATAGTTCGCTAAGAACATCATCAGTCACGGCACAATCCAGTAATTCATGTGCTAGTTAGTTACCAGTTCATCAAACCAACTCCAGTTCGGCCAGACTGGATGGAACATAAGCGGCGCCTCAACAGGTCGGCGCCGTTTCCGTATTAGCCACGAAACAAAACGCCGACGGAGTGATGAAGTGTTAGTGCACGGCAAACTTCCGCTATTTTACTGTTTCTTTTACTAGAGTAACTAGACAATCGGACACTCCACGTAACGGCTGGTGAGTGGCGACCTGTTGCAGTCCAGCAGCCACCTTTACCTCAGAGCGTAAGCTGCGTCTTCTTCAGAAGTTCAGAGTAATGAGGTCAGCTCTCGAAATGCCATGCACGGTTCTTCGGATCAAACTGTACGAATGTACTGACGAACGCCGATCCGATTTGAAACGACGGAGCCTTAGGCTTTTCGAAGAGGTCACATCAACAACAAGAAGAACAAGAACAAGATGAGTAGCGACTAGCGATAGGAGATTAGTTCCTGATCTAACAATATTCCACGTCTTCCTGGATGTTGTTAATGCGTTCAGAGTTTTCCGGCTGAGATGAAGGCTTAAAATCATTGCACTGCACTCTGGCAGTTCGTCCGTGTGTCGTTTTCAACAACGAACATGTACAGCATGACATACACGATGCATATGAAAAATCTCTCAGCAAACTTGTTTATTCATGCAGGCTATGATTACACATCATCAGCATACGCTAAGCCGTCCACAAGCCGCAACTCATGGGATGACTAAGTGCCACTAGGCCTATAAATCGGACTTAACAACGACGGACGAATTTTTCTTCCTGTCACTGGAGTAACCGCAGCCGGATATACTGGGTGAAAACAAAGAGTGTTGACGTATTCCCAAATAAACTTCAAATGAATTCCCTTTGACGGACGTACAATTCCTTGCTCTCTGGCGACAGAAATACCGTCCAGTTGTCAGCACAGTCGAGTACGCATAGACATGCCTAAGATAGTCTGTTATATATTTCTTAGTATCAACTTTTCTACGTGCATGTCAATTCCGTTCACTTCCGTGCTAGCGAAGCTCCGCGTTACTCGACAGGGACATCCGGCGGAAACTGTACAGACCGCTGTCAAACTGCCTGAAGCAGCACTCATGCAGTGCATTAGTGTATACCACGTACCGCTGCTGTTCTCTGCTAAACCCGATCTCTAGCAGAAACCGGACGGTACCACCTCCCGCTGTCGCCGGTCACACTTACCGCTAAAAACTGGTCCCGGCGACGTCGTCGCGTGAGCGGATACGACAGTGTGTCGCGGGGATTTGTTTCAATACTCTGGGACCATCGTGGAAAAAGTGAGTGGGTAACTTAATCCAACAACGACACAGGATCATCATCATCGTCATCGTTATTTATTTGCTCAATAATAACAGCTAATGACAGTATAAAGAAGGGTAGCTGTTGCTAAAAAGGCCAATCCTACCGCATACGACGTACGGCATAGCTGCAAAACCGAACAGTCCGAACTGCCGAAAATACCGAGTCTGAAATAGCCGTGGTCACGTGACCACGCTGCTCGTGGCCATTCCATCAGCGGAAATTTTCGAAGTTCAGTTTTTCGCTGTGTGTTGTGGCTGAACGATACACCCTGCAGGAAAAGTGTCTGAAGAAGTTACTGCGTAACAGTACCATCGGCTAAAACCGGTGAGCCGAACAGCAAGGCTCCTAACAAACCACTTTCATCCTAGAAAACTAAAACATAACACAGCAATTAAGAAAGCCACAGCTTTTAAAAACAGTCCGGCTTTTATTGCACACTCAGTACATTTTATGTTAAATGCTTCGTACGTGAATTTTCATTTCAGAGGTTTTTGTCTACATCTCTAATCGGCATGTTACTTACTGCATAAATAACGGGCTGTCAGCAACAAAACTGGTCTTTATTCCGTCATAAGCCTGCGAGAGATGTGGGCTCCCACCGTCACACAATCCACGAAACCCTGCTACGAACTGATGTGGCCCCTGTCCGTCCCTTGGCCCACTTGACGCTGTCCAGACACTCAGTCTGGCGTCAAAGCCACTTCACTTACCGCTGCGTCCGCGTACCGACCCGGCCCTGCTCGCCGTGGTCGTATCGACGCTGGTGAGAATCGAATTATGAACCCTTTCACGTAATCGAACAATAATTACTTACGGACGCAGAAGCTTTAGTGCTAGTAAACGTGGGTAACTAAATAATTTATACGGGCAAAGTCGGGTAAGAATAAAGGTTTGCCATCCCGCAAAACAACAGAAAAGATGACTTTTTGCATTGCAAATCTTGAAAGAATCCGACTGTAACAGCTCGGCGTCGGGCGTAATCATATACAGCTGCTTAGTACTTACAAGTTACAATAATTAGACCAGAACTAGATGATTGTCGACAGGAGTTTGTTACCTGTGGCTCGCATGTACAATAGTAAATACTGGACTAAGTACAACTAGTAATGACCTTTTACATACCTGCGGGTGAAGTTGCTCGTAGAATTGGCGGCAGTGGCGATGACGAGGTTAGCGACGTTACGTTAAGTCTCGCTGCTACTGTAGCCTTGAGTTGCAGAGATGACGTTCCACCGTCTCCACTTGTCAACAGTACCAACACCATCATTGGCAGCAAAGAGAACGACCACGATGACGCCTTTAGGCAAATCAATTCCGGTACGCCGCCGTCGACAACGCTCGCCATGCTGCCGCGTCAAGCCGCTTACGTAGACTAGTTCTCGTCAGCGGTAGGTGAGACGCAGATCTACAGTCACTGGCTTCGCCGCAGCTGAACGTTCGGCAGTGAAGTCGTGTCGACGACGCTAAATCCGGTGTCGGTTAATTAATACGGCACCAGCTCGTCGCTGCAAACTGCAAACACAACCAATTCTTCTCGGCTTCTGCTGCCTGGAGTGACTCGTATGACTCGGCGAGCTGCGACTAAAGCGACGCGACGCGACAGTACGGCGTATATTCGACGCCGGTTGCCAATTCATCGCGGAGACAAATTCGTTCGCATTCTGCTGCAGACAGGCGCGTCGCGGCAGCAAATGAATAGACGTATTCAGTGTCGGGTTTTTTTGTCAGCTGAATAACTAAATATTTACTGCCACGGCGCGCGTTTCCGCAGCATGCAGAATGAAACGAATTTGTCTTTGCGACGACTGATCGACCGATGAATAAACGCACCGATCGGATGTGTAGCCACGCACTTCTGTCAAAGTGTCAATCTACAGTACTACAGCGTCCCTAAAATGATTTCAGTTATAAATTTCTGCACGATGAAAAGTTTTCTTTTAAGTTCATTTTCGCTTTCGTGTCTTTTCATTTCTTTCTCTTTGAACTCTATTCTGCAGTGCACGTGCACCGAAAATATGAGAAACGTGACTACATAATGCGAGTTGAAGCTATGTTTAAATAAAGACAAGAAGGAACGTTCGCAGCAATCTCCGCACGTTGCGTGACAGACATAATAGTGACGTGCAATAGGAAAGCGACATCAAACGTTGTATTTATCTCACACACCTGTTTGTCTATACTCAAGCTCGCGTTAGTCGCGTGAGTAAGTTTACACTTGAAAGATCGGAATACGCAGCATCTTTGATGCAGAACAACGTTTGAGAGGCAGAATGGACTTATACAGCAGTAGCAGTAGCAGCAGCTCTACTTCATCACAGCAACTGCGCTGAAACGGTAGACTGACAGCCAGTGCCAGTTCTAAACAAGTTAAGGCCAACATTCAAATAAAGTTTATTAAAAGACGAACGTTTGTCAAATATGCAGCAGACTTTCCATTTTGGAAAATAGTTATCGTGAAATCAGGTGCAGTATGTCTGCCAAAAGTATTCACTAATTATACTTTTTTCTTCAAGACAATGTAAACTGAGTGCTGCAAAGAACCAGTTGTTCCGGTGTTATTAACGAGCGACGTATGCATGCAGGCAGGCACACGCTGGCACGTCGATATGGCGTCGTTAGGAAGATTGCGTTGCTGACACATATACATATTGGCAGCTGCCTAGTCTGTCAGCGTACACAATATTCAGCAGCAGCAGCAGCGGCAGCAGTATCACAGATCAGCCGTCATCATTCACACCTGTCGCTACCCTGAGCCGCGCGCTAAACGTCATGACAGACAGCTTAAGACTGCTTGGATCTGTCGACTGAATCGCATAAGTAACCAACGTTAATGTCTCTAGTCTTGATAGTCTCAGCCATCTCAATGTTAATCGGTTTTCGTTTTCTGGCAGTCTTCGCTTCTTAATATTTTATACCTTACCGTTTACTTTCGACTGAGCGAAAAATAAGGCCCATCGCTCATTTAGTTTAGGAAGCGCGTAATTGGCGTCGCCAGTTATGAAGCACTTGGGGACGTGCGCCCTCGACTATTTTAGTTGGCTGATTCTTGTAATTTTGAGTTCTGTTTACCTAATAAGAAATCGTTTTAGTTACTGTCCAATTTTCGTTTTCATACGCACACAAAATCACAAGATGTATAGTCCAGGTCTAGCTCTGGAATATTATACCGAACATTTTCTTTCTTATGCTTGCGGACATAAATTACTGCCTTCTAGTTTTCATCTTCCTTAACGCTAATAATCTGATCGACAGAAACAAAGCAGGCGACGACGTCCATGCCTTTTCTGAACGTGTTTGAAATACCGTTAGAGAAATAGCTGCTTTCGTTGCAATTTTCTGATGGTCTGCCACATCAGACAGCATGAAGGAGCATACCTGTTAATAAGACTATAAGACATCAGTCGAAGCAATAATAATAGGCCTAATACATATTGGCATGATAAAGCCGCCGCCGCCGCAGCGGCAACTCGTGTATAGTGATGAGATGCTATCCCTGGCGGATGTTACTCTTATTTCGTTACGTTATTCACCTACCTTATTACATTAATACCTGCGCGTTGTCAACTTCAGCCAACCGGCATTACCATGGCAACGGCTGAATCCGTATCACGTGTAATATGATACAGCCACTACGGCGTCGGTCCGCTTTATGATATCTTCATAACGATGAAATTCCCAGATGCATCTCCCTGAAGACGATTGAAATACGAAGCTTGATGTGTTGTTGTTTTTCCGTTCTCAATTCGTAACCATGTCTATCTTTTTTCTGATTCGATAACTCGAATCTTGTATATCGTCTCGATTATTCCTGTAGCCTAGTTAATATTCCGGATGTCACTGCAGGCATATAGGCACGCGCAAGTACGTGACCATCCGAATTTCGTCGTGTGCTGACTGCTGTCGTTTTTTCCCGGTTTCTCTGCAATGCAATCGTTGCCAATTTATGGTCTTGTGGACAGCGGTCCACTGAGCTAAATATACAATTAGCCAACTTTATAGGCACCTCAAAATATATACAAACTATGGGCAAAACTTATAATGCGCCGCAAATAACATTAACACAAAAAGCACACTACCAACACATACCGCAGTTCCCATA
>Ga0209788_1000311_pt1 | contig 12518 bp, 9 predicted proteins | sample WorMetLIZISLAND1_2_FD_187415 | JGI IMG/M metagenome (GOLD analysis project Ga0209788, IMG submission 187415) | Marine gutless worms symbiont microbial communities from Max Planck institute for Marine Microbiology, Germany - Olavius clavatus LIZARD... ...
TCGACGTGCTGCGTGGCGCCCTACGACGACAGGATGTCATTGACACGTACCGTAGGCGGCTCGCTCGGCCGGTCGAACTGCACATTGAGGTCGCCCGTGATGAAGAACGGCGATGCAAAGGACGCCATGTACTCCAGTAATCTCGCGAATTCACCGTAGAATGCTTCTGTCTTGTCGTCAGAGCCGGGTTGGTAGACGACGGCGACTATGCACGAGGCGCCGCACGACGAGATGCGAGCACAGAGCAGCTCGAACGTCTGCGGCTCGAACTTGGGCGACAGCTTGGTGATCTTGACACGAGTTGGTGCGACGATCGCCACACCGATGAACGATTCTTGCATTTTTTCTGCACTAGACATCGCTTTTCGGTGACAGGCTTTCACTGCCTCAGTATGATATACTGTGTTTATGGTCTCTAACAATTCGTCCATCCTTAGATTGCTTATCCAAATAAAGCTGGAGTTTGCCTTGGGTCATGGCTCCACTATCTAGAACCTAAACAAATATACCAATTTCAATAATACCATAAGCTGCTCGTAGTGCTGCGGTCAGTTGCTCTAGCCAATCAGCTAATGAATGTTCCTGTGGTTGTAAAGCACTACTGGTCAGATCCTGAGCCAGTAAGAAGCGCCATAGAAATCATGTTCTTTACCTTTACCTTTACCAATTTTATGCTGCTTATAAGCTGAGTAGTTACTACTGTCCAACTTCCAGTTTTAGCTGTTTTAAGCTAACTGACTGACACTTCAATTTATCATAACTTTTATCCCTACATCTGATAAAACAATACAGTAAAAGCAAAAGAGGTTAAGGATATTACTTCTATAGCACTTCTTACAGGTCTGACCTGATCAGCCGCACTTTACAGCCACAGGAAGATGCATCTGATTGGCAAGAGCAACTGAGCAGTATGGTCGGTCATACTCGTCTCACCCACTCTTACTTATTATCGGGTGACGATCAACCAACTTGTAGCACTTGTGGACATCCACTTACAGTCCGTCATATACTATTGGACTGTGTCGATCTCCAGGATGTCCGCCGAAGACACTTCTCTGTTACGTGTCTCAGAGATTTGTTTGAAACTGTCAACAATCGTGTTGTTATTGATTTTATCAAAGACATCTGTTTTTACAGCTTATTATAGTATATCATTCTACGTTTTTCGTAGCTTTTAACTTAGTCTATCATAAAACGGTGGTACTTTGTACACACCTTTTAATTAGGAAAACCATTTTATTTATTTATTTGTTTACTTAGTTAAGTTTTATCGTAGCTTAATAGCCTCGATCTTACCAGTTATTTTTACCTACTTTGTTATTTTCTCTACATAGTTGTTTTTACTTAAAACCTTTAAGGCACTGAATGGCCTTTTATGTGCTGATGTGCCGTTAAGAAACTACTCACTCACTCACTGAGCAGTATGGAATGGGAATTATTAACTGAAAAATGCCAGACAGTTGTTAACACGTTGTTTGCATTTTGAGGCCAAAATTTAAAAAAATTTTGTGAGCCCAAGTTAATGGCTGTGGCACATAGTCTTTTAGGTTGATTGTATTTGCGATTTTTGCCTAATTAACAAAGGTTCCATTGTTCCACTCAGGTAAAAATTGAGGAAAATAAATATAAATGCACTTGCCAGGTTTGGATGTTGATGTATAAAATCTACTCGCTCAGATCGCACAGTGGCTGCAGTTCTTTCTGTGTGATCATGATGATTCAGCTGCATTGCCAAAGCAGCAAACAGACAGTTACCATCCGATTTGACGTTCACAACTCTCCAGTGTTGTCCACTGGAACCATGAACTGTTGTTCATATACTATTAGCCATCTGGCTAACCACCACATGACTTGGAAATGAATAACCAGATAAAGTTAGCTTCTTAGCATCATTATAGAGAATCAGCATCAAACAGGCTATTCGGTTTGCCAATTTCTCATCTTCATGCAGTATCGATTTACCGGTGAACGATTCTTGCATTTTTTTCTGCACTAGACATCGCTTTTCGGCTTTTGTCGGACACAAAAACAGAACAACCATTGTAGGCCTAAACAGCTTTCCTTGCAACAGTCACAGAGTCACAGTATAACCCGCAGTCTTCTAATCTCTTTAAGGATAATTCAGATTTTTCCAATAGCGTTAGGTCTGTGTAAGCTCTCGACTGCTCAAGTAGCCTAAACTTCTAGGCCCCTATTAATTGTAATAACTAGGCTAATACAGAAACATGTGCTGCAGTTTAGTTACCAACATTAATTAGTCCACGTTCTAAAAATAGACATATATGCCTATTCCTAACCCTAGAAATTGTTTTTAGAGTTTAGAGCCTACCTTTATTGTAAAATGCTACCCATTAGTTTAGGGTTATAAAAGACAAGTTCAAATCCATTAGTACTGGGGTTGTCAAAACAACTCTTCTTTGCTAATTTGTAACCCTAACCCATTAGTATTGGGATTTTTGCAGCTAATCTATCTCCACTCTACCCGGCAAATATTGTAATACATGCTCATGTCATGCTGTTTCACAGGACTTTCCTGCACAAAAGGCAGTATAATGGCTATTCACGCTAGGGTAGGGTTAGGGTTAGTATTAGGCTTTTGCACAGAGATAGGGTACTGCATATAGGCCTAGCACCAGCCATTGTAATATCCAATTAGACTTGGGCAAAATCATTGGAAATAGACAAACCTGTAGGTTTCAGTAACTTTTCTGCCTTGAAGTCTTCCAGTACGTTTGCCTAAGTCTTTTCTTCAGAGATCCACTCGCCATACCAATTAAATAGTAGGGCCTATGATATTAGGCTCCCATAAGGAATCGATTATCTGCCCATAACGATTAGTCTATAATGATTTTAATGTAGACGACTTCTACTAAACGCCAGAAATGCACCACACTGCCAGGCGTTCGCTGAAAGGGATACTTAATATGAAACCAGAAAACCTCAAGGCAAGGCAAGGCAAAGTGACTATTGATATCATAGATGCTAGAACTGAGGATTGGATTGGACATTTCATTATTATATACAACAAGTAACCCGTTATGTAACAAAAAATGAATTTGAACATTTACGCCATTTTCTTAGGAGTTCTATTGTCTATTTGTCAACTGCACATTTTAATGAGTAGAACTGCACAATTTAAATTTAGAACTGCACTTTTGTGTAGAACTGCACACTAAAAAAAGCCCTGGGGTATAATGGGCTACTGCAGTCCATTTTGCCCTGATAAAAGAGATGCAGACGTGTATTGATTTTTTGTTGGATATTTAACATTTACAGCACACTATTTGCAGTTTGTCAACTTTTAATAAACAAACATACGTAGATAAGTGTGGGAAATGTGATTGTTCTTTTATTAAAGCAAGCTTGTGTCCTATGATCATGGAGTCACAGCACCAACCAGACGTGTGGAGGCGAATGAAATGCCTGTCGATCTGAGATGCAGAATGCTTTCGTCAGAATACTGTCTGAGAGTAAGCTCAAATGCGTACAACCCGGTTCGCAACTGCATCTTCAGCTCTCAGTTCACTAAATTCTTTGATAAAAATCCAACTCATATACGTCCTCTAGGTCTCCCTGTTTCTGGTGATTTATCTGATATTGGGTTTACCCAGAGAAGTAATCTATTTACCTCTGTCTCTTCTACTCCGCCGTCGCACCTTCTTTCTCCTACTGTTGGTCTATCTCTAAGTACCCTCAGTAAGTCCATCACCAGTCCGGAGATTTATCACAGTAAATTCTTCGAGATATGTGAGGGTCTACAGGACTACTATCATATCTATACAGATGGATCTAAAATGAATAATTTCACTGCTGCTGTGGTCGTGGGCCGGGATGTTTCTAAGAGCTTACGCTGTCATTATCCGATGTTCCAAACGTAAAAAATTTGCCATCTTCTCGGATTCGCTATCAAGTCTTATGGCCATTAATAACCGTCATCTTGAAACAGGTTATGTGCAGAAATTTATCACAGATTACAGCCAGTTATCAAACTCTGGAAAGATCATCATTCTGATCTGGATTCCAAGCCATACTGGTATTAGAGGTAATGAGCTTGCTGATGAGGCTGCCAAATCAGCCCTTAATTTGAGTATGTCAGCTGTGAAATGCCCTGCTACTGACCTGTATTCTGATGTGGCTAATCACTGTCAGCATCTCTGGCAGGCCGAGTGGGACGGATGTGTCTTAAAGAAATTACACTCTGTCAAACCTCTCCTCGGCTACAGTAATCTGAGTACTCTCTCGTAACAAATCGGTCAACCGTGGTGACCTGCAGCCTGCAGGCGAATACATAATAATGGGATCTGTTGCCCTATTAGCAACTGAAGTGCCACCTATTGCCGTTAGCCACGAACCACAATGTTAAAGAGATCAACCATCTGTCCATCTCTATCAATTAACCATGGTCTTGTACCAGCATCTTGCACCAAGGACCAAACTTGTGCAGTTTGATTGGTCGGCTGCGCTTGAAAGTTTCTGGTACTAGAAGCTTGCACTTGCATTCTGTTCAGTGTAAGTTTCTGGTACAAGTTTTTTGAGCGTATCACCCATATTGTTTATAGTGGTGACACACGCAGTGACACGCTGAAGAATGTAGCACCAGACCAGAAACTGTTTCTTTTCTGTTTCTTGTCCCAGAAACTTACAAAACCATGCTGGCAATAAATATGATAGATGACGCCAGCCAAAAACCACAGTCCAATCAAACTGCACGAGTTTGGTCACGTGCATGCAAGTTTCTTCTGCCGAATAGAACTGCGTTCTATTAGGTGCAGGAAACTTGTAGCAGATAAAACTTGCATGAGAAAGCACGATACACACTCTGGAAACTTGCACAAGTTTCTGGTACAAGATTCTTCCATGTGTGTCACCTGTACGAGCAACTGGTTCCTGATACCAGAGATGTTAACAAGGACCAAGCCTTCAAGGCCAAGGACTAGGCCCTCAAGGCCAAGGCCAAGGACCTGGCCTTCAAGGCAAAGGCCAAGGCAAGGACTTTTTACTGCAACCCAGTAGACCTACATTGGCTGTTCGATACTATTAACATGGCACATTAAAAGCAAAGATGCATTAAATTTATTACATTAACTTGAAAAGAAAAATATATAACTCAAGAAGATCTTAAAATCACAACAGGCCTTTGTTTTTAAAATAAAAACATGCAACCTTTTACTAAAATAGGACTAATTAGGCTTTCTGTTCATAGTCCATCATGCTGAGTTCAGCCCATCATAGTCACATGTCAAGCAGGTACCAGTACACAAGTTACAAGTCACACTTAGCATTGCATTTCAGCCAAAGGAGAGTTTCAAGTAGTCCGTAAGCCATTCGTGCATGATGTGGTCCCAGCACGAGTCCACTGGCTAGAGAAAGTACAATACACCATAGATTCGTATGTGCCACAAGTTTTCTGGTCCACGTGCAACATCTGGCTGCAGGCTATAGTAGTATGTGACCTGTGTTTATGCAAATTGAATAATTAATTCATAATCCAAATTATCCAAGATCAAGATTTATGACTGATACCGACAGTATACTGCATGTCAACGATTGTTAACAAGGACTTTATGTTCAATGCCAAGGAGTTGCCTTCCAAGACCAAGGCCATGGACTTTTGTTTTGTCCTTGAGGACACATCAAGGCCAAGGACTAACATCTGTGCCTGATACTTAATAATCAGTGTTCATGTTTGCTATTTTGCCACCATGTGATCATGATTGTTCCTTACAATATAGTTTGCTATTGTTTTTTTTTACAGAGATGGAAGAATGCAGTTGGATTGAAGCTGCTGTGAAAGTCCTAGTTCATGCTGAGCAGCCAATGCATTATGCCGACATAAAGCGAGTTATATTAGAGATGGGTCTTGTGCCATCTAAGTGAGTGTTCTTTAATCTCTTACCAGTCATATTTTTAATACTAATCAGTGTGAACTGATCTTGGGTAATGTGAGCAGTTAGATATTGCGTCAGATATAAATTACACAGATGACATTGTATTCTTAGGTTCTCCTCAGATGTCAGATGAGGTGTGCTGAAAGAGGTAAATTTTTTCCATGTGTCGCAGACTTTTCCTGTCATAGCTAGGGTTAGAACGATACCAGGCAAGGCACCCAATATCCAGTATCCAATAATATTGGCCTCTAGCGATGCCAATACCCAGTACCAATACCGGTACTAGTGTGTAGCATAGCAGTGTATTAATATAAAGCGAAATATATGCAACACTATACCACGTAAAACCTCAAAACTCTATCATGGTGATGATGATTGTGCTTAATAAACAGAAGTTTATCAGAATGGTGTTCAGACAAATGATTGCAGCTGTCAGAGAACAAGTCACAAGCGGAACTAAATAATCGTTCACTGGCATGTGGACGGTGCCAACTGCAGTGTGATCTGTATCGTATTGGGTATCACAACGAAAAAATGTCCACCAATAACAATACTGTCCAATATCTGCGAATATTGCCCAGTACCCAGTAACCCAGTACCAGTATCGTTCTAACCCTAGTCATAACTTCAGTGCATAGCATTGGCTAAAATGGTTCAGAATGTGCCAGAACTGAGTTCTGGTGCCAAAAATTTGTGGTCAGTAATTGGGATGTGAAATGTTCAAGTAAACCACTGGATTATTTCCATGAGACATATATTGAATGAATTTAAATTGGTTTTTAATTGATCGTAGATGTTTGCCTACTTATGTTTTAAGTGTTCTACTGTTTTAATTTTGATCTGTGCCTTACAGCATGAAGACCACACTGGAGGCTGCTTTATGCAAGGAGGTACATAATTTCTATATATTTAGTGTTGTTTTTGGTTCATTATTGACTTAAAGGCCAACTGCAGTGAAAATTATCATCGCTGAAAAGGCTAGCCTACTTAGAACAACACACTTAATATGAGTCTGTATGCACATTGGCAGCGCAGAATGTTTCGCGAAAAATTCTGTTTTTGATTTTGAACCCTTTGTAGTCATCTTGGAGTCATCCGGTTCTGGAGTGGGCGTGGCAGTGTTTTGTTTGCTTGCCAGTTTTCGTAATTGTGTGATTTCTGCTTAACCAGTTCAATAGAGTTTGTTTAAGTGTCCACGGTGTGTTTTATATATAAACCTAGCTCACTGTCATTTTGTGTAAAGGTGCGATGAAACACCACTTCGGAGTTTGGAAAAGCTTCCGTAAACGTGTCCCGTAATGTGTAAAATGAGTCTACAAATATTTTGGGTTTCTGTTCCATTTATAGCACAAAATTACGGCCGCATTAAAGTGTCTTTTTTGTTCATTAATAAATTTATTTCAGAAGATTAACACGCGAATTATAAATAAATGAATGTAACTGCTTCATAATACGAAATTCACTATAGTTGGCCTTTAAATCTGTCAGAAGTTTTCCTTTGCCGCTGGTATACTAATGTTAATTTTTGTTGGTGCTTATTTAGGCCCAAAGTGCAAACAAAAGATTATGCTTGGTAGAAGGACAACCTGGTGTGTTTACCTTGGTGGTGAGTATGTTTTTGTGTGATTGACAGCTGTAAATTATAGGTATTAATATCCCTCTCCTCTCCAACAGACAACATCTGTTAAGTAGTGATTGTTTAGAGAAAAAGCAGGAAGGTTATCTAAACTGTTCAGTGCTGTATTGTGTAGCACAGTTGTACAGTCATGAGAACATAAGAGATAAGCAATTCTTATAGGTGTACTTGGTCTGCTTGTTTAGATTTTGTTTGGGGTGTTTTTGTTTTCGGTTTTCTGCCAAGGGCTGCCAAATACGACCACATTTTTCTAACGTCAGACTTTACTGTTCCAAGCTACTCTTGGTCCTCGATGGATGTTTACATCCATGTTTCCACCTTGCAAATGACAAGTGTCGATGTTTACTCAAAATAGTAATGTAACAACCATCAGTAACAGATAGAAGATGCCAGAAATGGTCACAGGTCTGAGGTCATTCTCCATTACTGAAATTGGAAGGTTGCATTTTATAATCAAAACATCTACAATGGAAGGAAGACATTATAGCCTTTTGTAGGATATGAGCACTATCGTACTTGCCACGTTTATAAGAAGTGCCGAAGAATGGCATCATGGTCAGCTACTGTTCCGTTGTTTTAACGGATGTTTCAAGTCCAGTAGTTGGCAGTATCAACTGAATATAAGTACCCGAAAATTATACTGCGTTAAAAGGACAAGTACTGAGTACTGTCTACCAGCAGCCACATTATGATCATCCTACAGAGTGTTACTTTGGCAAAAGCTTTCTACATTAGCATTCCTTCAGTTTGGAACTCAGCTGTCATACAACTGTAGATTCATGTCACAGTTCTCAGCACTTTTAAGCATAGTTTAAACATTAATCTGTTTGACATTGCCTATGGTAAACGTATTAACATAAACGCGCAGCATGGTTTGCTGCTATTATGCACCTTTGATTTGCTGGCGACAAAATGATGCTATATACACCGTGTTCCATAAAATTGGGACCACATTGTTTTTTGCTATAACTTTTCCAAATATGGACACATTTGAATGAAAATTGTATCACAGTGTTTGTTGGGAAATATTCTAGCTTGCCAAAAATTCTTGTATGTTTATTTGTTAAATATACTTTGTAGAGTGTAGTTGAAATGCTGTTATGGATGCAAATTTTAATTAACCAGCAAACAGTCAAATGAGTCTACCTTTCGAAAATAACACAACGAAACATCAGGACTGAGAAGTGTTCGTCTTATGTTAGTGTTCATCCTATGTTCAAACTGTCCTCCTCCTGCAACCACACAAGCTCGAAGTCTTTTGCCACTCCAGCAACTTTTTGTCGATGATGATCTGATTCAGCTTACCACAATGCGTTCTCGTAGCTCGTGGTTGTTCCGGATTTTGGTCTTGTAGCATGCCACAGATCTTGTAGTTCAGTGCGTAAAAACATTGCAGTGGTAAGAAAAATTCATAGCGAACACAGTGATATAATTTTTATTTAAATTGATCAATATTTGGAAAAGTCTTAGAAAGAAAACAAAGGAACGCTGTGTAAATGTGTTTCGTTTGATTGATTGATAATGTACCACATTATTGTTGGAGGGTTAAATTTTTTAAGCATCTGTGGAGCATGCAGTTGTAAATTTTACCGTTTCAGAACAAAGGAGAAAGTGTCCCAGTGTCTGCTATCACCATCGTTCCATCAACGGTTTCCAGTCGTCAACGGGGTACTAATAACGACGGTGTCAGGTATCGGCAGAAGTACAGGAAGCTAAAGCAGCTTATCAAAGAGACAATATTTGTGAGTAATGAGCATTTCTGCAGCATTTTGTGAGCGTGACAGCATACTGTAATGCACCATATATAGCCCAAGTTATTGCATCATAGGCATGCATTATGTAATTGATAGTAGAGATGAGGCCCTTGCCAAACCACATGGACCAATAAGCATCACTGATCACTGTTTTTGTAGTTTTAGCAGTGTAGAAAAGTACAGATTTGATTGTCAATAATGTCAATCTTTACAGTTTTTTTTATAGCCATCATTATTCATTTCATTAACTGAAAGAAGTCAGCTTTCTCTTATGTTGACTTCGTGCTTCAGACAGTACTAAGATGCTTTCATAGAGCACTTTAGCTACTCGTATGCAGACTGTTTTAGTTCGCTTCCATACTTTACTGATTTTATTTATCATTTTAAACGTCACTCAGTTATTGTCTCTCATACTGGTGATCAGTAATCGTCATCCAAAAAGATAGTGGTTACAAAGATAGTGTGATGAACAACAAGTTAATTAATTAGTATTTTTTAAAGACTGCTATTTTTCACACAGAATTGTATCTGTCTGGAATAGTTTGCCTGATAGTGTAGTATCTGCTGAGTCTGTTAACAGTTTCAAATCAAGATTAGACAAGTTTTGGTCTATGCATGACTTTGTATATGATTATAAAGCCGGTCCACTTGCTGCCGGAAGTCAAGTATCAGTGTAATGTTATATTATAGTCTATCTGAAATCTGTTATTAGAAACTATAGTATAGCCGGGAAAAGAGGCCATTGGCCTGCTTCCAAAGATATCTCGTTAGTTACCTTACCTTACCTTACCTTACCTTGTCCTCTTGTGCTGCTACATGAATGGTTAGTCATGAATCTTGAAGAATACTGATCGTACAACTGTGGTTCTCCTTGTGAGATGTAGTGTCGAGTGATAACTGTTTGTCGTGATTGTCAGTTAAATGCTGCATACTGTGATGAAGTGGTGCGGATTGAGGACAAAGTCGCTCGGGTGAAGGAGGAACGCCGGCAAGTTGCTTTATATGCTTTATCTTGCATTCTTTGGCATGAGAAATATTATTTGTTACTGCTGCAGCTTTATGCTTTGATGTTGTCGGTTGGGCAGTGGGGAAGGGTTGTGTAGCCTGTATTTAAGGTTCTGCTCTAAGAATTTTTAAGCATTCACTTTTGAGCGACATGATCTAACATTGGGTGGCGCGATAGCCTTGTGATTAGCATGCAAGATCGGGATTCCAGTCCTGCTGGCCGTAGGCGGTTGCGTAGCAAGCGTGGGCCAGTTGCTCTTTGCACCCTGGGCCTGGGTTTACTCAACCCTCCATCGGTTTGGGGTTGGTAAATGAGTACCGGCTTCAGCTGGGAAGGTATAAGGCAGGTAAGTGCTGCTGCTTGACACTGCTTGGTGCGTGCCATATACCTGAGCGCCTCTGCGGTGGGCCGTGCCTAAAAAGGGCGCTATGACAAGTGTTCAACCTTTACCTCTACCTTTCAGTAACACTGGAAAAATTGACCAGTTAAACAGAAATCAAGAGCAGTGAGCCGGCATTAACCAGACAAGTAATTTGCTTATTTTGGTTCTTTGGCATATATGGTAGTTTGCAAGCATAGTGTATAATATGTATATAACAGAAGACACTGATTGCTTGAAAAAATATTTCAGATAGGGAGACTGTGGCCTTTAACAGGTCTTGTCTTAACTACTGGTGATAAATATATTATGAACATACTATATTTTTTGTTTAGCAGCTACTGTCAAAGTATATGATAATGCTTGAATTTCATGTATAAAATTAATCTGTTGGCACATTAATTTGCATTATAATTCATAGTATTTCGTAATGACTTAATTGAACTTGGCAATGCAGTGGATTGCTGGCAGTACTGTATTATGTATAAACTGAAGCAGAGTTACTCGTTTGTGTGTATGTGTGTGAGACTGACGTGAGAGTAACTGAAGAACAAGTGGCCCAGCTGTTGCTGAGATAGCCGATCCTAGTGCGTTGGAAATTTTAGTCCGGTAAAAGTAATATATAGACAATATCACATGATCTGCATGTGTGTCCCGTGAGCATAATGGCCATGTAATGTATGCATTCTTCATACTGAGTTGGAAATTTTGGAGGTTGGTGAGTTTGAGTACTCAGGGTTGGTATAGGTGGTTGAAAGTTGTACTGTTCTGTTCCTAGGAGGACACTTCCTCTTTACTTGTCAGCTGTAGGATGTATTGTTTGGTCACAGTGCACAGCATCACAGACAGACAGATGACATTATGATGCCAATAGCCGATCATGCTGCATGCAGTGTGATCGGCTAATAAGGATTTAATCAGAGATGGAGTCCTCGAGGCCATGGCCTTGGCCTCGAGGCGCCTCGAGGACAATTATTACTGGTCATGTCCTTGGCCTTGGCCTCGGAAAACATATACTTGGTCTGAAATATTTCAGTGTTCTTTGACTAAAACTAACTGTTAATTTTATCACTAATTTTGAAAATCTAGCTATTAAAATGAAATTAGTCATTACCAGCCCTGCAATAAAAGTCTGTGTTATGAAGTTTTGACTGAACAGCGAATCATATTGACATTGGCCTTGACACCGTCCTGCCTTGGCCTTGGACGCCAAGTTCTTGGCCTTGGCCTTGGCCTTGAAGGCCAAGTCCTTGGCATTGGCCTTGGCCTTGAAGGCCAAGTCCTTGGCCTTGGCCTTGAGGGTTGTGGCCTTGACTCCAAGTCTGGATTTAATGTCTTTCCAGGTATCTGTTGCGTCGCCTGCTACAGCATCAGGCAATAGACACTTCACGCCAGCACCAGGTGGCTGCCACTCAGACATACCTGCCATTCCAGGTGTCATCACAGGTAACAATGTCTCCGGCTTTGGCTCCGAGGCAGTCAACACAGAGTATTGCTCAGTTGCTTGGCGAGGTTGAGAAGCGACGGAAAAAGACCAGTCGCAAGAAGAAACCTACTGCAGAAGAAAATGCAGCTAAAGGTAAGGCACCTTTGTTGTTGTAGTCGTTATTGTGATAAGCCTGTCATTGCCTGTACAGGGATGCAGGTGACTCGCAGAGATGAGTTTCATCAGGTTCATCTGGTCCGTAAACAATGCAGTCAACAAAATGATGCTGTTGTTTTTCTGCCGTTTTTATATGTGACACATAATGGTTCAGCTGTCGCCTTTCCACTGCCAGTGTTGGCAGGTTGGACATGTGTATAATAATAAATAATAAGTTGCTAAGATGATAGTGTCACTATCGAAAAACTGCAG
>Ga0209788_1000312_pt1 | contig 12504 bp, 12 predicted proteins | sample WorMetLIZISLAND1_2_FD_187415 | JGI IMG/M metagenome (GOLD analysis project Ga0209788, IMG submission 187415) | Marine gutless worms symbiont microbial communities from Max Planck institute for Marine Microbiology, Germany - Olavius clavatus LIZARD... ...
GTAGCCGGGTGCGTAGTGAGGACTCTCAAAACTTTTAAGTGCACCCATATATTGGGCGCATCGCGCGGTCTTCTTTGCGATAGCTATGCTGTCTTGTATAATACTGTCTTTAACTTGTGTCTCACAGACTAACGTCACCACAGCCTGTAGGCTCTGTAGCCGAACGTTACGTCGAACATTAGGGCACTGCTGCTGCTGATATAATGCAGTGCTGACTGCTGATCAGTAATCGCAACGCAGTGACATAGCAACAGCACTGCGTCGTTGCCATGCAACGTTCGTTGGAACGTTCAATTGACAGTAATTATTGAATGATGCAGCCGCGCGCAGCCGCTGAATGGAACGAATTGCGACTGCAGCGACGACGACGACGCAATCAAACTTCCTGTGACATCACGTGACCGTCGCCTTGACGACGACAGCACAGCTCTCTCTCTCTCTCCAGCATACATGTCAATTGGATCTTCTCAAAGCGTGTTCCTTTTGAAAAAAATCGACCAAAATATCTTCCTCAAATCTTACAACAGTTTCTTCATAACTAAAGGTGCCCTGAAATTATGATTGGCCCACTTCGCCGGAGTCTTTAGTTTTAATGTGGTCCAAAATCAAGTCGAAATTTTGATGTTTTGGCCGTCATTTTTTGGATCACGACCGAACATGTGGAAAAATTTTGTGACGATCGGCCAAGCGACCTCCGAGATTTGGCGGCGACAAAAGAAGAAATAAACATACCTTAGCAAAATATAAGAACGACCGGATCGGCTAGTTATCGCTGCCGGGCAGCCTAACTAATGAACTAGGAACAGGCGGACACAGAAGCAAAAGCATAATCCATTTCAGATCACACATTCACATAGGCCTATAGCCTAGCTAGTACTTCACGGATTAGACCTATTTTTGTTGTGAATATGAAATTCATGCTCACACCAGTCTTCTTCTTACGTGCTGTTAGCGTTAATTTTCTGCTAGTAGACTAGGTTGAATACTCGAGTGCACGTTGAATTAATTATATTTCATAATTTATTACATCAGAAGCAAAAAATGAATAGAAGTCTCAATCACATCTAGATTGCTTCAACTTACGGTTACACAATGTCCAGAATACGCACCATATGAAAATATGGAAAGTTCATTAAAAACAATAACAAACCAACTCGACATTCCTATAAGTGCAAATAAACCACACAACTACTGGTACCTAGTAGGCCTAGTTTTGAATACACCAGCCAGACATGATAAATGCTTGAAACAAACTCACTAGCAACAAGACTATTTCTGAAACTTAACAAAGATCTGAAATACGTCAGTTACAAAGCAGAAGCTAGCTGTTATTAATAAATATTTTGCATGCGTTGTCCACATGTAATGATTTTGTAATTTCGATGCTCAAAAATTAGCGTACATTCGTCTAAATTTACTACGTTTTAATGCACGCTATTTCTATACCTCTTGTACAAGTCACTGTTCTAACACTGTTGGTTCAGCAACAACAGCCTTATGCCTATAAAAGGTCCTGCTTTAAGAGTCCCACAAGTTCACTTTTAAGGGACCTGGACAAATTCTTGAAAGACTGGGCATAAAACAACAATTAAAAGTAGTAGCAGACATTATTTACAGCTGTAAAAAGTGTAAAGAAGACTGTCGAAATAATTGCTCTGGCACTGCTGGCTGAGCATTAGAGACCATAATAATACCACTCCAACAACCCCGCAAGCATCCTCTGGTATTTTGGGCGACCTCTGGCTAATGCAGCTAAATCTGGATAAAGAGTACGTGTGGTTAAATACATTACTTAATAATTCGCCAAGCCCACAACACACAGCAAGAGCAGCAGTCAACACAATCATGTACAAAAACACCACAGAACCAGTGGCATATGCACACTTGCACAGGCCAGTTCAAAACCCCCACTTAACACGAGGAAATTTTGTCCAGAAAAATAACTGCAATGAGTTATGAGCCTGTGATATCATCATCATCATCAACGTTAGACAATAATACACAAAAAGAACACACAAAATCATGCACAATCTCTATAAGAAAGCTGAGCTACTGCAAAAATGATGATGACTGTGCGATGTGCCTTATATATGGATGCCCTGAAAATGTTCGAGAGTCCGAGTACGCCCACGTCTACTTATCCCGAAATTTTTAAAGGGTTTTTGTTCCAATCGATCTTATAAATGTGCACACAAAATTTGAAGTTCGTAGCTTTACCCGTTTGTGAGATAATAGAGGGTACTGTAAAAAAATTGGGCATCCCTGGATACGCCCACGCTCCCCTTTCTCCAAAATTTTTAATAGGCTTTTGTTCGCATGGACTCTGTGAATGTATTGGCCAAATTTGATGTCTGTAGCTTTACTCTTTCCCGAGATAATAGCGACTGAAGTTTTGGGTGGGGGTTGCAAACCCCGAATCTTGGGGAAAAGGAGGCCGTAGGGGTCGAGGACGAACCGTTCGAAAGAGCGTTGGTGGTTCCTATAGGCCCTCCATAGTAACTTTTCCTCTATTTTTATGCGTTTCAGACATATGGCCACTTTTGTGCTCCAGCACGACACTTTTTCCCACCCCACCTCTAGTCTCCCAAAAAAATTCCCCATGTTCCCCTGTAAGTAGGTGACGGCCTTGCCATGCATTAGTTTCCAAGATTTCCAACCTATGTGGTCCTGATCCACCAACGACGACATGCAATCGCAATACCGTGCTTTGCACTAAAGTGCATCGGTAAAAATGGGATACAAAACCATTAAAATAATTAAAGCCAAAATTCAGATATTATGAAAGACTTATTTTTACTTCAAAATGCATTAAGATGTGCTTGGCGGCTGGTCTCTGCCTGGACCTGCTGGGTGGCTTACAGTGCATAGAGATTTTTCTGTTTATAGGCACCTCAGAAGCTTACTTACTTACTTAATTCAGCAGGTACCCTAAATGAACACTGAATACATGTACAGAGTTTATTACACATTTGCAGTTGGATAGCCAAATAGCTGAATAAATGTTAAAAATACAATAAGGAAACAAGTGCAATAAACACGGTGATAACAACAATAACACAGTGGCAGTGCATAATAAGAACAAAGATGCTACTGGTGTTTAAATTAAATTACAGAGGTGAGTGTGACTGATATTTATTGAAGGCAAAGTTTACAAATGATTCAGATTTTTTTGTTCCTGAAGTTGGGTGAGGAAGTGGTGTGCTAGAACGTAGCCTAGAAATTGCAAAAGTGTTGCGAGGGGGCGGAAGGAGATGATGAAGACAGGAAGCTGGTTTGCACATATTTTGGAAAAAGGTTCGGGAAAATTTATCCCTGGAACCCTGGTTCCAAAATTTATTACCCGGTTCCAAATCTGGGTAATTGATGACACCTCTTTTTGCACTAATTATTGATGAAACCAAGGCAATGACACTGATATATACATGACGACGAGTAACTGCTTAAATGAACATTTTGTGCCTAAGCCAGGCTATGATTGTTATTATTTTCGTTGATGGACGTAGTATACACATTTGACAGTCTATGTCGCAAACATGTTATGGACAGGACATTTTATATGAAAAAATTAGCTTTATGGAATTATGGAAAATATTCAGTATTTGGGTGTGTACATGCCACTGTACTGTGGTTTTTCCTTATTTAAAAGTTGAAACCGGTCCGGGTACCCGGGTAATTGCAAGCAGGTACCCGGTTCCTAAAACGGGTAACGCTGCAAGTCACTAGACAGTGGCGTAGGGATGAACCCATGCTGTGTGAATTTCTGCACAGGCCACTGTAGAAATGAGTGGTGACAGATGGCTGATTGCATGTAACAATATACTTGAAAACAATGGACTGTATCATACAGTCACAGCTCTTGTCTACCTATGTGTTACCTAACCCACGAGGACACGACACTCCTGTACCTCCAAGGCCACAGTAACCGTTTGGATTTTTATGAAGATACTGCTGGTGGTAGTCTTCTGCATAAAAGAACTCGGAAGCAGGTTTGATCTCAGTTGTGATCCTTCCAAATCCCCGCGCCGTCAACTCATTCTGGTAGAGATCACGTGAAGCCTCGGCCAGCCTCTGTTGTTCATCATTGTAAGTGTAGATAGCAGATCGGTACTGCGTACCCCAGTCATTGCCCTGTCTCATGCCCTGCGTTGGATCATGGTTCTCCCAGAATAGTTTCAGTAGGCTACTGTACGACACATCAGTTGGGCTGAACACCACCCTCACCACTTCCGCATGGCCGGTTGCTCCACTGCACACCTGATGATAAGTTGGATTTTTTGTGTAGCCACCCGAGTAGCCGACCTGTTCACAGTAAGTAAGTAAGTAAGTAAGTAAGTAAGTAAGTGATTTATATAATGCATTGCGGTAAAATAATCTCGAATGTGCCTGATGTGCTAATTGATGAAGTAGTTCTGTTTGAGCTGGTGCAAAAAGTAGACAGAAAGATTGTGTTGGTTTCGAGATAGTGTCACTAAGAGCAAGAGCATTGCATTAGTAACATTTAGTAACAGAACTTGCTCCTATTGTATCGACTACAATGAGCATGTTGAGACACTGTACAGCCAGTGCATTACTGCATGCTGTCAGCAGATGTATACCCCAATCCAATCCAATCCAATCCAATATGAGCATGCACCACTACGAGTGCGTTGCGCTATGCTTCGTAAACATCCTCCAGTAGACCCGGTCCTGAGCTGCCTCTCTTGCTTCTGGGAGCCCAGTGTAGGAGTTTGCCAGGTCGTTAGTAACAGTCCGGACCCAGGAATTGCGTGGCTGTCCGCGAGGTTTCCTCCAGACCTCTGACGGTGGTTCGAAGAGGATACCAGCGGGAAGAAAATAAAGACACTGGATTAACGATGCTTTTATCATAGCACAGCCACTGAGACAGCGCACCCAGTTCACTTAACAGTGCCAAGCGGTTTGGGCTCTGAGTCCACCTGCAGGCTGCTATCATCTATACCCACCAGTGCCATTTATTATTATTATTATTATTACTGCCTAGCTGAAAAGCTGATACTCATATATCGTGCAAAAAGGTAGAAAGAAAGCTGAGTTGACTTGGGTGGCTGGTTACAAACCAAGATGATTCATCCGTCCACCCCAAGTAGTAAACAGCAACCAGATACGACGTATAATAAATATTGCCAGTGTGTTCAATATTGTTCAAGATGAATGCATTACAGTTAAGACAAACTGCAACGTGATACCAGCAGCAGCACAACAGCTGAATGAACTGGAAACAATGGTAAAAATGTATACTACTAATTGCTCTTCACTCCAGTGAGAACACAAAATGCAGAACAGCTGTACTGCATGTTTACCTGGGTGGACACAACTCCTGTATGCTGCCAAAACTTTCTCTCAGCTCCCCAGAAACAACCCATGCCTAAACAGCACATTTACGCATGTATTAATCAATCATTCCTATACAGCAGATGTTCTACAACAGTTACACTGTATCCACCTTCAGTCCAAGTACACAAACAACACTATAGCACAAATTTTCCATGTTCACTTGGGTCGGCTGGTTGCTGCAGGTCTACCTCTCCTGTGTGGAATGAACTTAGTCAGCGTTTATTCCTGTACAGATGACCTGTTTAAGTAGTTCGGGTCCAAGCTGTCTTAAGCCACGACGATGATAAAGATGATGATTGAAAAACTGACGAGACAAGGTAACACTATGGCAAACATGAGGCTGTGGCAGACTGGTAGTAGTCTCACAAGTGCAGTGCAGAACAGCAAACTGTGGAAAAACTGCATCCACGATTTTAGCAGGAAATATTATTTTACCATTTAAACAAGTACAAATGTACTATAGAAACTGAAGGATGCTGCTACAGGCTGCAAGGCCTTCCGCTCCCTCTGACTCAACCTATGCATATGGTCGAATCCGAAACCAGCAACAAACGTACGTCAAGCATGCCATCCACTAAGCGCACTTTAAGATGAATCGGGCATCCAAGGTCATTCAAGGTCATCCTTAATGGTGCCTGCAGGAATCCAGAACAGTGTGTTGTCGTAATGTGCAATTAATGCCGTTATTTCTGAAAGGAACATATGGCAACAGGAAAACAGCAAATTCGTCGAGTTCAACGACCCCACTCAGGTTTGAAGACATCCCAGCAAGAAAAGCCTTCGGATATCCACAAATGGTTTATATTGCGAGAAACTAGAGTTATTGACCTACATTTTAGCCGCTGATAGTATGGGTCTGATAGTATGGGTCTACATTCATTAGTTTTCACGTAATTATGCTTGAAAGCTGAACCCTCTAAATATAAAAATTCTAGTGCAAAAAACCGAGTTTTACATGAAATAGCCACTCAAGGTCATTCATTTTGCAATCAGTCACAGGCCAACAAGGGGTAGCATATCATTATATAATATCGCTGGCATTATCTCTAAAGTTTCCGAAGAAGTAGCTACTCAAATCGCCAAAAATTGCCATCGTCGACAACCCCACTCTCATTTGAGGCCCCCGCCAAGAGGAACCCCCACGAGTATCCGCATATACCTTATATTTTCAAAAACTAGAGTCATCGGCCTACATTTTTGTTGCTGGATGTATGGGTCTATCTTCATTCAATATTGTGCAATGACCTCCAAAAGACGCATCTTTTCTGAACCAGACTGCGTTTTGGTCGTTCAGGGTCATCCAAGGTCGATGATTTTGGTACCAATCGAAAGCACGTATACGACTTCCTATTAGTCAGTCATTGTAACTATGGTTCTATCTTGCACCGTTTCTGAGATACAATGATTTATTGGCTAAAAATTGCCTATTTTTGCTACCCCACTCTCATTCAGCTCCCTCGCTCCATATGGTCCCTTTGGAATTTTGCAGCGAAGTTAACCGTGAGGAAACTAGAGTCATGAGGCTATCTCCAGTGAAGACCCCATGATCGTGGCTTGAGTCGTTTTGATACAGTGCCAGCGTGTGACGGACAGACAGATGGACGGACGGATTTACTATAGCTAGTACAGCACTCTGAATAGCAAGCTATGCTGACGCACTGTAACAAATCTTACTCTGTAATTTGATACATATTTTCCTGAAGAACAACCCTCCCAAATTTCATTCTGATCCGAGTTGAAATGATGGAGCCTGAAACTGTTTTGAAGAGGTCATCCCAACAAGAAGAACAAGAAAAACAACGAGACAAGTAGCGACATGAGATCAGTTGCCTCGTTTGCGTCAATGGTAGGTAGCCAAATCCGTGAAACTGCATCACCATTAGTGCTTGGAACGGGTACCCGGGTCGCTACCCGTTACCCGGTCAGGACCCGGGTACCCGGGAATTTTTATTACCCGGTTGCTGTCCACTCAACATTATCGTTTAGACTGCGAATTTGATGTAATTGACAACAAATATCACGAAGTCTACTGCAAATACGTGCAAACTGCAAGTATAACTGCATGACACATCACCCATTAGCCTATTATAGCGAATCGTATACAGCTTACTCACTGATTACCCAAGATAGTGCGCGACCATTTGGCACGACTGCGTGATCGACACATTCTGCGCGTTGCATTTATAATAGAACGACGTACCGGTATGCAAGTAATTTCCAAAGACACGAGGTGGCAGGATTATTAGTATTGAAAAATATCAAGGACGTTCATTTGAATTCTCATAGGTATTTCATGTCTAGAGAAATAATATGAAATTAATTCAAATTATTCATACAGTTTACAGTGGATCTGTCTGGATAAAGAAATTGCACTTCAAAATGCACTCATACACGTCAACGTAGACTGTACATACTACACCAGTATATGTATGAAATGTATGTAATGTAACAGTGTAAAATAGTTTTACTTTTCAGCGAACAATAAATATTATTCTTTCAGACAGGCGCATTTTTCCGATGTGAAGGAAAATTTTCCAAAGGATAAAATGTACAGGGGGGGGGGGCAGTTGCCGGTCGTGGATGGGTATGTTGTAACCTTACTACCCGAAACACCGGGTACCCGGGTACCCGTTCAAATACCCGACGGGTACCCGGGTACAAAAATACCCGAAAGTCCGAGCACTAATCACCATGTCACATGTGAGACTGTACACTGTACAGCTAAAGAACATTCGTGCAATGGTATGGTCATCAACTAGGCACTGACAGTGCCTAGGTGATGACCATATCATTGCATGAACGTTCTTTAGCTACACAGTGTACTGTACAGCCTCACATGTGACTGATAACTAACCAAACATTGCAAACTTGGTGCCAGCTGGAAACGGCGGCTTCATTGGACCAAAGTTAACAGCATGCTTGTCCACAACAGATACTTCCGTGTCTGACCCTACACAACAACAAGACATTACTGCAGACAGACACCAGTCACTATACACTAGTCATAATGATTGCAATATATGATTAAATCAAACGCCTCAACTCTGTTCTGTGTGCACCTCTAGTACACATAGGTGTACGGGCCATTTTTCTAGGTGGGGGGGGCATCTTTGCCCGAAAAATATTTCGACAGTGCCCCAAAAATGCTAACCTAACCTGACCAAATAGTATGCTGATACTGTTTACAACACTGTACAGTGTACACAACAAGTTTCATTCAAAATTGTTTCGCCCAACTAACCTCACTTAATAATTATTAGTTAAAAACATGGATTTTGGGTGCTTCATATCGCTGGATGGAATGAATTCCGTTTTTTCGTTTAATAAATACAAAAAGAAACATTTTAAAAATTTTTGGCTGCTGGCTTCTGCCCCCAAAAATGTAGTGTTTCTGTGTTTGCCGAAAAATAACGGCTATGCAGGACTCATGGGGGCTGCAACCCGCAGCCCTTCCTCCCCGGCTCAGACACCTATGCTAGTACACACGCTACATACTTAGGCATCGATCCCGTTACGTCTTGCACTCTTCTCTTGTCACTGTGTGCTCCACAACAGTGCTCGCAGTGATTGGATTGGGAAACAAGACAGTGAATCTTGTACATTCTGATAAAATCATGCATTTAATTTAGCTACCACAAAGATGCCTAAACACACAGAACTAGGGCCTATGAATTCACCAACTACTGCAGTGGGTTTTTGACCCCAATACAGTCTGGAGTTTTAAACTGTAATAATCACCAACAATGCTGTAGCCAGAGTACACTGTGTCTCAAAAAATGCGCCAACTTTGAAATGGTATAGCTCGAAATTATTAGGATCGATTTTGATGACATCTGGCAGAAATATTCAAAATACTCTAGAACGGAGTTTGCATGTTTCAGTTTTCATGGAGGTTTGCTTTTTTATCAACTTTTCGTCTTTCAAATCAGACACGGAAAATAACGCGAATTTTGACGCTGCATCAAGCAAAAGAGCCAACTTTGATGGTGTGCATTTTTTTTCAAACATATACCTAAGCTCATAATATTTGGCACACACAATCTGCAGACATTTAGACATAATACGCTCATCAATGAATTACTGCCAATGGACTTTTACTTATTTAAGCTGCATCACTGGAAGTGACGAAAATGGCGCGTCACACTGTTCCGAACTTTCTCAACTTCACCAGCAGCCTGTTGATGCTGTTCTTCGTCCAATCTTTATTCGTAAACTCTGTTATAAACTGCAGAGCGTTGTAACCTTCACATTCATACAGAATTTTGATGAAAATTTTGTCTTTTTTGCTGTTAACAAGCAGTGTGATACGTAATTTTCAAAATTTGCGTTATTTTGCGGTGTCCACTTTGGAAGACGAAAAGTTGATAAAAAAAGGAAACCTGCACAAAAAATGAAGTATGCAAACTCTATTCTAGAATATTTTGAATATTTCTGCCAAATGTCATCAAAATCGATGGTTATAATTTTGAGCTATAGCGTTTCAAAGTTGGCGCGTTTTTTTGAGACACAGTGTAGTAGCTCTGCTGTTCCTTTAGTGCCATGACACCGTTTTTGAGATTAAGGGCATCAGGTCTCTAAAAGTTCTGCTACAACAATCCCCAAAATACTTCTGCTGGCCAACCTAGTGAGAACAATTCCAGAGAAATATGCCAATTAAACAGAAAATAGCGGCATGACTAGCAGTAGAAAAATTGTTACCAGGCAGTGCTTCATCTGCTGTAGGCATTCTTTCCTTCAATGTGCCAAACAAAGATGACTGTGTCACACCCAGTTTGAACAGCTGCTGCACCAGCAATGCTCAGGGTAGAGTAAGCATCAGCAAACTTGACACAGCTAACAAAATTATAAATCAAGTCAGTATGCATTATCAGTGATCACCACGCATAGTAACAGCGTAACATGAATACTGTTAAATAAATAACTAACTAACTGTGATTAACTTTAACTTATTCACAGTGCTTAAAAATTCAGACAATGCTACTTCTATTGCTAATACAGCTACATCGGGTAGCAGTTTTGAGAATGGCAGCTCAGACATTGGAGAAAGTTGGATGGTTGAAAAAGTTTTAATACAACTTAATGAACTTATAAATTACACAAGCCAATGGAAGAAGCAGGCCCAGTTACCACAGATGGCGTCCCTACCTCAGGCAGCGTCCCCTACATTCATATCAATCTGGCTCAGAGACAGACTAGTGTGTTTTTACTGCCAGAAAATGTTTGTGTTTTGCGCTTCATTATTCTGTTACATTAGTTACATGTAATTAGAGAACGACCGATTCATGATTTACGACCGATGTCCGATGTTGCTATGGCAATATCCACCGATGCCGATACCGATACCGATACCGATGTGGCTGACCTGGATCACCTAGTGACTCAAAACAGCTGATCGCGATCAGTGATCGCACTGATCGCGATCAGCTGTTATGACGTCATTAGCGCCTACATAGCATTTACTTACAGTGCTAAAGTAAGCTGAGAAATAAAGCTGTCACCAAGTGCTACCAGTCATGTACATCTAGAGAGACCTGTACGGTCAGGCCTGCAGCAGGCGTTACAGGTTGAGGCTGACTGCCTCACTGCAGAGTGCAGCCTCACAGCGTATTGCTGTGCTTAGTAATGGTCCTACTATCAAATACAGCGTTTCTTTTTACATGTGGAAAATGTTAGACCTCCTTTGTCTCCTATTTTACCTCCAACATAAGTTAACATGCCACAAAATGTGTATACAACGTCATGTAATAATAATTAATGAACAGTATATCGAACGACTGATTTTACTGCACAGCGGAAGTCGCAAGCGAATGGTAGGCGACTGAGAACACAACACGCACCTGCAAATAGAAAAATCCAGAAAAAGACAACATGCAAAAGCGTGGCAGTGGCATAAATAATAAATACAACCAAAGAAAATACCGTAAGTAGTGGAGTTAATCCTTGCTTCTGCTGCAGAGTTTGTCGATTTTTCTTTTCTTTGACGCCGGTTCACTGTGTAGATTCGCTGTAGTTGTCAGTTGATTGACGAGATTCTTGGCGACGCAGTTGAAGAATCGTTGAACGACAAGTTGTGTCAGATTATGTCCTTGAGTACACATGTAGTTGTTGAGTGCGTAGTCGATGACAGAATGATGACATGATGCTCTATCCATGATTTTGTAGAAGAGAACGCTGTGGTTTTCTGTTGCGAGAAATTGACTCTTCAAGTCCGACTTGGCTAGAATTTCTTCGTAGACCCTCCAGCAGTGAACAGTTAGTGTAAAAACAAACTCTGTTGGCGTTTTCAGTCCTCCACGGTTCACCGAGTCGAAGAATGTCCGTGCTGCATACGGCATGACGTCATTGAAGTCCACAGGCGGTAAGTCATTGGAATCCGATAACGCTTCACTGCAGTGATCACATCGGGTTTTCCTGCAAACTGACCGAGCAATATATCCACTGACGTAATAGATGATGTTGAGGTCGCTTGTGGAAGGAGAGTAATCGAAAGAAAGTTCGTCATTCAGCTGATCTGCAACGCTGTCATACTTTGTTGAGCAGGTCTCTGAGTCGGAATTCGAAGATTGGATTGTGTTGTCAATTTCAGTCAGTGAGATGTTGGAGAATTTCAGAAGTGAAACGGCTCGTATCTTTCGGTCACTGTCGAGTGCTTGTTTGGTGCTGATGTAGTAATTGGCTCCTGACAACTGGCGTAGCCAACCGAATCGGGATTCAATGGGATCGGACTGTAAATATCCAAGAAGAACCACATCAAATGCAAGTTGATCCAGCATGTAGGTTGCACACTCAGTAATCGCGAGAAAGGTGTGTTGCAGTGCCAAGAAGCTTTCACGTGTCAGGCCAGGTTGTTTGGACATCTCCCATCGTTTCACGAAGGCGGCAAAGTCTTTGAGGAAATCCAGTTGCCAATCCCAAGACATTCTAATGGGATCCATTGTGTCGTTTCGTTTGTGCTTTCCTTTGGTGCAACTTTTGACATTCAGGATGTTCCACAACTTGATGATGAGACTGATGAAATCAGCTGTTCCACGCCAAGCTGTCTTGCATAGGCGCAACAACCATGGGGACCGGGGGGACAGGTCCCCCCCAACTTTTTGACCCCTGGGACCACCAATGGCTTGGTCCCCCCCAACTTTGACCATAACATTAGGC
>Ga0209788_1000313_pt1 | contig 12450 bp, 4 predicted proteins | sample WorMetLIZISLAND1_2_FD_187415 | JGI IMG/M metagenome (GOLD analysis project Ga0209788, IMG submission 187415) | Marine gutless worms symbiont microbial communities from Max Planck institute for Marine Microbiology, Germany - Olavius clavatus LIZARD... ...
TCCCCCGACGTCGCCGACGGGGCGGCGAGTGTGGTCAGGCCCCGCCCGACGGCCCCCCCGGCCGGCGTCCCTGAGGGGGTTCGCACGCAGCGGCTCCTCACGGTCGTCAAGGCCAAGGCGATCCAGAACGTCAAACCCGAGCCCCACGACAAAGTCAACACCTGGCCCCACCTCATGCTCATCGAGTTCGGCGCTCTCCTCGCCATCACCGGGATCCTGGTGATCATGTCGGTGATCATCCACTCCCCGCTGCTCGAGCCAGCCAACTTCAACGCCACCCCCAACCCGTCGAAGGCGCCCTGGTACTTCCTCGGCCTCCAGGAGCTGCTCAGCTACTTCGACCCGCAGATCGCCGGCGTCATGGTCCCCACCTTCGTCGGGATGATCGGGTTCATGATGGTGCCCTATGTGGACAAGAACCCGTCCACCCGCCCGAGCGACCGCAAGTTCGCCATCGTGCTCTACTCGATCTTCATCGCCGGGGCGGCGACGTTGACCATCATCGGCGTCCTGTTCCGGGGTAAGGGGTTCAACTGGGCCTACCCGTGGAAGGACGGCATCTTCTTCGACGACCTGAAAGACTGGGTGCACTTCGAATGACGTTCGCCGACATGATCCTCATCGGCGTCGCCGTCTTCGCCGTCCTCGGCGCGGTCGGGGCGTTCACCATCGCCTTCCGCAGGGCCGAAGGGGCCGACCCGACTGCGGGGGTCTCCGCCGAGACGCGCCGGGCCGACCGGTCGATGGAGGGGGTGGCCGTGGCGCCGATCGCCGCGCCCGAGGCCGAGGCCGCGCCCGAGGCCGAGGCCGCGCCCGAGGTGCCCGCCGCCGAAGCGGAGGCGCCGGTCCCGGTCGGGGCGCCGACGGCGGCGCGGGTGGAGGAGGTGTCGCCGGAGGAGTCGGGGGTGAGCAGGCGCCAGTTCTTCAACCGCGCCATGAACGCCTCGTTCTTCTCGTTCCTGGGCATTTTGGGCATCAACTCGCTGGCCTTCTTCTGGCCCAAGCTGAGCGGCGGCTTCGGCACCGACGTCGACGCCGGGGCGGTGACCGACGTGTCGGGCGCGGTTTTCGCCCCCGACGGGTCGATCGTGCCCTTGTTCGTCCCCGAGGGCCGGGCCTACGTCGTCCCGGCGCCTTCCGCCCTGTCGGAGCAGTTCGCGGGCAAGGGCGTTGAGGCGGCCGGGCTGATGGCCGTGTTCCAGCGTTGTGTGCACCTCGGCTGCCGGGTTCCCTGGTGCGCCCCGTCGCAGGGGTTCGAGTGCCCCTGCCACGGCTCCAAGTACGACGCGATCGGCGAGTACTTCGCAGGCCCGGCGCCGCGCAACCTCGACGTGTTCGCCGTCGAGGTCAAGGGTGGCCGCTTCCTGATCAAGACCGGGACGATCGTCGAGACTCCGCGGGCGCCGACCCTCTCGGTCAACTACCCGCAGGGGCCGAGCTGCATCGGCGCGGCCGGGGCGGATGAGGCTTAGGTGTGACCGCGAGCGTCATCACCGTTCTGGCAGTGGTCGCCGGGATCGTCTGGCTCGGCCTGATGACGGTTGCGGCGTTGCGGGACCGCGGCGGCGAGGAGATCGCCCCCAACCTGCAAGCCGGGGTCGACGACAAGCGCCTGGAGACCCGCAGGCTGGAGAGGAGCCAGGTGGCGGCCATCGTGGGTTCGGCGTTCCTGGCGGTCTCCCTCCCCCTCTACTACCTGGGTGAGACGCAGAGGCAGGAGGGTTTCGTCGAGGAGTTCGACGAGGAGTCGGTCCACCGGGGCGAGCACGCCGTCGAAGAGTTCGACTGCTTCGGGTGTCACGGCCCGGAGGGCGTCGGCGGGGTGACCTCGTTCATAGAGCCCCGGTCGGGTGTGGCGGTGGATTGGGTAGCTCCGCCCCTCGACGACATCCTCTACCGCTACGACGAGGACGAGCTGAACTTCTGGATCACCTTCGGCAGGGGCAACACCCCGATGCCGCCTTGGGGTCTCGCCGGCGGCGGGCCTCTCAACGAGAAGCAGGTGGTCGATGTCATCAACTACCTGAAGACGATCCAGGTCAGCCAGGAGGAGGCTGTGGCCCGGGCGTTCGGGGCGCCCGAGGGCGAGTTGGGCAGGCTTGAGGGCGCCGAGGCGGCTATGGAGGCCGCTCTTGTCAATCAGGCCCAGATTCTAGCCGAGATCGGCCAGGCCCCAGCCGACTCGGCTTTCATCGGCCCCCTCTCCGAGGAGGCCCGAGCGGTCCTCGACGCCGCCTCGGAAGGGCTGGACACCGACGACGACGGCGTCTCCGACCGGGCGGAGCGGCGGCTGTCGGAGATCTCGGCGGAGGCTTTTGAGCACTTCCGCGAGCTGGACGAGGTTGTGTTGGACCCGGCCGTCGCCGACGCCGAGAAGATCGATCAGGCTCTCGCTCAGATCGAGGAGGCGTCGGAGAAGGACCCGATCCTGGCGACATTCCTGGCGAGGGTCGAGGAGGCCTTGGCCGACGGCGAGGGCGACGACGCCGACGGCGACGGGGTCGCCGACGCGGCCGAGGGCGCCGTCTCCGGCCTGTTGGCCGAGGCGAGCGCATTGACCATCCCCGCCGGGGTCTCGGTCGTCTCCCTCGACCCGACCAGCGCGGAGTCGACGGCGGGCGTGGCCGACTCGGCGGCGGCGAGCGCCATGGTGGGGGGCCTCGAGTCGACGGCTGTCACCTCGTCGGTGGCGTCGGAGAACATGGACAAGCTGTTGAGCCAGGAGAAGGCGGGGATGGAGTTCCTGAAGGCGGCGGCGGCCGAGAAGGCCTGGGAGATCGACATCGGGGGCGTTGCCTCGGCGATGGGCGCCCCCCGGGAGACGGCCGAGCGCGCCGTCGGCCTGTTCCAGGCCCACTGCGCCCGGTGTCACACGGCCAGCTTCGCCGCGGGTTCCCCGTTCACCGGCGAGGCGGGGTCGGGCGGGTTCGGCCCGGCGCTCGGGGACGGCCGCCCCCTGGTCCAGTTCGGCGACCGGCCGGAGAGCGAAGAGGAGACCGACCCCCTCGTCGACTTCATCATCAAAGGCTCCGAGGCGGAGAAGCCGTACGGGTTGAACGGGTTCGGCTCGGGCCGCATGCCCGCCTTCGGGTATGTCCTCACCCAAGACGACATCGAGTTGCTGGCTGCCTACCTACGGGCGGGCGACCTGCGGGGAGCGGGGTAGGCGATGTTCTTCCGTGAGCTGTTCCGGTCTCTCCTGTCGGCCAACCTCTTCGTGACGGGGGTCATCCTCACTGCGGCGGCGGCGCTGCTGTTCTACGGCTCGATCTACCTCTTCAACTACACGAACCTGGGCAAGAAGCTTGGTTTCCTGGTCACGGGGGCGTCGATGTTCGGTTGGCTGAGCATCACGTCGCTGCTGTTCGTCATCTACGCGCCGCGGGGGCCGAAGCCGGACAACATCGAGGGTCTCAACGCCTTGGAGATTCGCATCATCCCCATCACCTACCTGCTGGTGAGCGTCGTGCTGTTCCTGGTTTTTCTCACCGCCCTGCACCAGTATGAGGAGACCCGGGAAGGCGACCTGTGACGCCCAAGGCTCGTCTGAGGCGAGCTTGCCGGTAGGGCCTGTCGTCACGCCCCTGTGATCGCCCGCCCGGGGCGCGCCGCGCCCTCTCCCTCGGTTCTTGTCGTCGGCGGCGGTCCGGCGGGCGCCGCGGCGGCGTTCTGGCTGGCCCGCGACGGCCACGACACGACCCTGGTCGAGGCGAAGGAGTACCCGAGGGACAAGACCTGCGGCGACGGCCTCACGCCGAGGGCGATCCTCCAGCTCATGGAGATGGGTTTCGACTTCGACGCCCCCGGGTTCCACAAGGTCACGGGGCTGCGCTCCTACGCGGGCGACGACGTGGTGTTGGAGATGAGTTGGCCGGACCACAGCCGGTTCCCCGACTGGGGCGGTGTGATCCGCCGAAGCGACCTCGACCGGCGGACGGCGAGGTTGGCCGAGAGGGAGGGGGCGACGGTGAGGGAGAAGACGACGGCGGTCCCGGTGGTTGAGAACGGCCGGTTGACCTCGGTCGCCCTCCGTGGGGAGGGGGGCGAGGAGATCGTTGCGCCGGAGGTGACGGTTGTCGCAGACGGCTCGATGAACCGCTTCGGCCGGGCCCTGGGGTCGGCTCGCCGCAGGGACTACCCGATGGGCATGGCGGCCAGGGGCTACTACGCCTCGCCCCGCTCCGACGACCGGTTCTTGGAGAGCCGGCTCGACCTGCGGGACTCGTCGGGGGCGACGATGCCGGGTTACGGCTGGGTGTTCCCGCTCGGCGACGGGACGGTCAACGTGGGCGTCGGCCTGCTTTCTGCGTCGAAGAGGTGGAAGGGCGTCAACACGACGAACATGATGAACGACTATGCCGCCCAGGCGCCGGGCCGTTGGCGTTTGAGCGAGGAGGCGAGGCTCACGAGGCCATCCGGGGGCAAGCTCATGATGTCGTTCTCGAAGAGCCCGTTGGCGGGGGCGAACTGGGTCATGGTCGGCGACGCCGCGGGGGCCATCAATCCGTGGAACGGCGAGGGGATCTCCTACGCGTACGAGACGGGCCGGCTGGCCGCGGGGTATGTGGGCGAGGCCTTGGCCGCGGGCGACCTGACCCTGCTTCGCCGGTACCCGCGTCGCCTCGAAGACGAGTACGGCTTGTACCACAAGATGGCAAGGATCTTCGTGAAGGCGATCGAGCGCCCGCAGGTGATGCGGTCTCTCGCCCATGTCGGGTTGAGGAACAGGCCGTTGATGGAGTGGGTGCTGAAGGTCATGTCCAACCTGCTCGACGAGGACGAGAAGAAGGCGGGCGAACATGCCTACGACGCCCTCGCGGCCGTGGTGAGGACCCTCCCCGTCGCTTGAAGCTGTCGAGTCCTGACCGGGGCCGAGACCCTGGCAGGCCCGACCACACCCTCGCGCAGGACCCGACGGCCGCCCGCTACCGCCTGCGCCCTTGAGCCTGCGGCGGGCGGGCGCTCAAGATCGGCCGGCCGCCGCGTCCGGCCGCGGCGCACCGTGGCCCGATTTGCCAGGCCTCCGGCACCCCCGCTATGGTGCATCCCCATATCTCGCTGACCCCGGAACAGGAGGAGCGCCATGTCCACTCGTCACGCACCCGCTCGCCGACCGCTGCTGTTGCTGACCGCCCTGACCGCCCTGGCGATCGTCGGGTTGCTGATCCTCGGCGGAGGCCGGGTCCAGGCCGCGACGACGATCACCGTCGACACTCTGAGCGGCAAGGCCGCCGACGGCGACTGCTCGTTGGAGGAGGCGATCGAGGCCGCCAACACGGACGACGCCGTTGACGGCTGTGCAGCGGGCTCCGGCGACGACATCATCAACATCGGGTTGCCTGACGACACGACGGAGACGCCGACCGAGACGATCACCGCGCCTGCCGGGGGCTTTCGGATCGCGTCGAATGTGACGATCCAAGGCCATCGGGGCGGCACGACGATCCGCGGCGGCGGCGGTGTTGAGATCGTCTTGACCAAGGTCGGGGCAGCCGGGGCGGCGGACACGGCGGGCGCCACCAGGGTGAAGCTGGCCGACTTGACGATCATGGGGGCCGTCGCCGCGACCGGCGCCACTCCCGCGACGAGCGCTACCGGCGCGGGGGTGACGGTCAGGGACGACTCCGACACAGTTTCGCTCAGGGACCGATACGACGTGGTCTTGGAGAACCTCCTTGTCAAGGGCAACGCCGCTGAGGGGATCAAGTTCCTGAAGGAGTTCGTGTCGACCCGACCCGGGCTGGTTCATGTCAAGGACTCCGCCATCAAAGGGAATAGCAGGGGCGGCGTCTCCATGAAGGCATGTAACGTTTCGGGGCTTCTGGCGTTCCTGCGGGTCGTCAACTCGAGCGTCAGGAACAACTCCAGTCCCGCCGGCGAGTCGGATTGGTCCGGCGGTGTGACCAATCTCTGCGGCAGGCTCGAGATCATAAACAGCACCGTCAGCGGGAACACGGGCGCCAGGGCGGCTGTCTGGGCTAACTTCGGCGATTGGCAGGATCCCGCTGACAAGTCGTCGCGGAAGGCGAGCACCTCTACCTTGATCGTCAACTCGACTATCGCGGACAACAAGCTGCCGAGGCCAAAGCGAAGTGACAACTATGGCGGGGGAGTTCATGTCTCGGGTCGGTCCGGGTTCACTCCGTACCTATACGTCCGGCATGTGACCATCACCCGTAATGAAGGCGATCGGGATGCCGCCAGCGGAATCTACCTCGATGAATGGGGGGGAGGGCAAATTAGCAATTCCGCCATAACCGGCAATCACACGGTTCTCCCCTCCGGCGATAGGGGACCCGGCACGCAGTGTCTTTTCCCCTCCAGGTCTCCCACTATGTATATCGGCAATGCGTCATCATCAGCGGATTGTCGGACCGGCGGCCTCAGGGCGGAGGCTATTTTGGGGCCATTGGCGGATAACGGCGGCGCCGCTCGGATCGGACCCGGCGGCGCCGGAGGTCACATCGAGACCATTGCGATCAACGCCGACAGCAGGCTCTTCGGGACTGCGTACGCCGAGTATTGCCCATCCAAGGATGCGCGGGGTGTGAGCCGTCGGCAGGGCCCCCGTTGTGATATCGGCGCCTATGAGGCCGAGGGCGTTCTTGGAATTGGCGATTATGTGTGGGCGGACGCAGACGGTGACGGGGTGCAGGACTCGGACGAGGATGCGATCGCAGGTGTTGTTGTGAGTCTTGTTGACGACGACGGTGGTGTCATTCGCAGCGACACGACAGATGATAGGGGCGCTTACAGTCTTGGAGTGACGCCGGGCACTTGGACGGTGAGGGTAACTCAGACCGGCGGTGTCTTGACGGGTCGTCGGGCGACGACGCCGACGTCGTTGACGTTGCCGGTGGCGGCAGGAGGGGTGACGGCCTCCGCCTTCGACTTCGGTTTTGAGTCATCGGCGGGCGCGGGGGATCGTGTGATCAATGTGAACACCCTGGACGGCAAGGCGAACGATGGGCTGTGTTCGCTGGCGGAGGCCTTGGAGGCCGCCGAGACCGACAGCACTGTTGACGGGTGCCTGGCCGGTTCGGGGGATGACACGATCAGCATCAGGTTGCCTGACAACACAACAGGTGGGCAGACCAAGACGATCACGGCACCGGCTAACGGCTTCCAGGTGGCGTCGAACGTGACCGTGCAGGGCAACGGGGGCGGCACGACCATCAGCGGCGGCGGCGGTTTCGATGTGGTCGTAACCGAGGAGGCGTCGCCGGACACTGCGGCGGCGACGACGGTGACCTTGGCCGACCTGACGGTCACGGGCGCGTCCGGCCCGGGGGTGGATGTCGTAGACCATGCGGGAACAGCGCTCACAACTGCGTATTCGGTCACCCTGGAGAACCTCGACATCCGCAACTCGACCGGTCGTGGGGTCTCAGTGACCAGGCCGTCGGGGTCGGCGCGTCCGGGGACTGTTCTTGTGAAGGACTCGATCGTCGACGGCAACGCGGCCGGTGTGCACATGGCGGCGTGCGGCTCGACTCCGGGCGACGTCTCTCTGACGGTCACCAACAGCATCATCCGGGGAAACAGCTCCAACGGCGTCTACTCGTCTTGCGGCCGTCTCAAGGTCGTCGACAGCGCCGTCTCGGCGAACGAGGGGTCCTTCGCCGCCGGGGTGCAGGCCCACTACTCCGGCCGGCGGGCTGACGCCGGCGACACGACCGAGGCGGACGTGGAGATCGTCAACACGACCATCGCGGGCAACGAGGCGGTGCTGTTCGGCGGGGGTGTGGTCGTCTCCAAATCCGGCGCGGCCACTCCGAGGCTGTCGATCAAGAACAGCACCATCGCCGACAACACGAGCCCGCTCGGCGGCGGGGTGCGGACGACCAGCGGGGTGGGGTCGTCCGTCGTCAACTCGGTGATCGCCGGCAACTCCGGCGCCCAGTGCGGTTTCGGCTCGACCCCGAGGCCGAACACGGCCAACGCCTCGTCGGACGGCTCGTGCGGCTTCGGGTTGGTGGAGGACGACATGGGCTTGGGGGAGCTGGGCGACAACGGCGGCGCTGCGGTTGTCGGGCCGGACGGAGGCTCACAGAACGTGTTGACGATGGCGCTTGAGGGCGCCAGCCCGTTGCTCGGCGCCGGCGACGCCGCGACGTGTCGGGATAAGGACGCTCGTGGCGTGGCCCGGCCTCAGGGCTCGAAGTGCGACATCGGCGCCTACGAGGCCGACGAGCAAGTCATCGGGGATCTCGTCTGGGAGGACCGCGACGGTGACGGCGCGCAAGGCGACGGCGAGCCCGGCATCGGCGGCGTCACCCTGGCTCTGGTCAACAGCGACGACGAGGTCGAGGCCACGGCGACGACCGACTCCGACGGCGGCTACAGCTTCAAGGTGCTGGCCGGGGAGTGGACGGTCCGGGTCACCGACGACGACGGGGTGTTGGCCGGTCACCCGGTGCCCGCGGCGATGTCGAAGACGGCGGTCGTGCCCGTGGGCGGGGCCGACAACTTGGCCTTCGACTTCGGCTACCGGTGGATCACGATCGGCGACCTGGTGTGGGAGGACCGCGACGGGGACGACGCACAAGGCGACGGCGAGCCCGGCATTAGCGGCGTCACCCTGGCTCTGGTCAACAGCGACGACGAGGTTGAGGCTACGGCGACGACCGACGGCAACGGCGGCTACAGCTTCAGGGTGACGGCCGGGGAGTGGACGGTGAGGGTGACCGACACCGCCGGGGTGTTGACGGGTCATCGGCCGCCCGCTGAGACGTCGAAGACAGAGGACGTGTCGGCGGGCGGCGCAGCCAACCTGGCCTTCGACTTCGGGTACGCGCCGCTGGTCACGATCGGGGACCTGGTCTGGCACGACGCCAACGGCGACGGCGTGCAAGACGCGGGCGAGCCCGGGATCGAGGATGTCACCGTGGAGCTGGTCGACACCTCCGGCAACGTGGAGGGCACCGACGAGACGGACAGCGACGGCGAGTACTCCTTCGAGGAGTTGTCCGGGGAGTGGACGGTCCGTGTGGACGCCGCCGACCCCGACCTCGCCGGCTATCGGGCGACGACGGCGTCGTCGTTGACGTTGCCGGTGGCCGCCGGGGGAGCGACGGCGTTGAACTTCGACTTCGGCTACGAGCCTGCGGCCGGGGCGAGCGCCGAGCCTGTGATCAACGTCAACACGTTGGCGGGCGACGCGGTTGACGGGCGGTGCTCTCTGGTGGAGGCGATCGAGGCGGCGCACGAGGACAGGGCGGTGGACGGGTGTCTGGCCGGGTCGGGCGACGACACGGTCAACGTCTCGGTCCCTGGTGTGATCACCGCGCCGGACGGCGGCTTCCAAGTCGAGTCGGACGTGACGGTCCAGGGGCATGCCGGCGGCACGACGATCAGCGGCGGCGTCGATGTCGTGGTGACGAAGAGCGAGTCTCCGGGCGTGGCGAGCGCCACCGCGGTGAAGCTGGCGGATTTGACGTTGACGGGCTCGAGCGGTTCGGGCGTCGAGGTCGTGGACTACGCGAACAGCTCGGTGACGGATCCGTACACGGTCACGTTGGAGAGCCTCGCCGTTGAGGCTTCCGATCGGAGCGGCGCGGATGCGGTGCGGGGTAGGGGTGTGGATGTCCGGGCGCCTTTGGGCTCGTCCCGGCCCGGCCGGGTCGACATCAAGAAGTCGGTCGTGAAGGGCAGCTCGTACGGCGTCTATGCGGGCTCTTGCCGACCGAGGCCGGCTGACGTCGAGGTGACGGTGACCGACTCGGTGATCCGGGGGAACACGTCGGGCGGCGTCTACAACCTGTGCGGGAGTCTTCGGCTTGTCCGTAGCTCGGTCTCCGGCAACTCAGGGACGGACGGCGGCGTGCACTCCCGATACGAAGGCCGGCCGGCCGCTGGAGGCGCCCCGGGGACGGAGATCATCAACACGACGGTCGCCGGCAACACGTCGAGCGGGCTTGCGGGTGGGGTCGTCGTCTCCCGGTCGGGCTCTGCCGAGCCGGAGCTGGCGGTCAAGAACAGCACCATCGCCGGCAACACGGGCCTATTGGTCGGCGGGCTGCACACGATGGGCTCGGTGGCGACGTCTGTCGTCAACTCGGTGGTGGCCGACAACACCGCGACCGTCGCGACCGACACCGGGGCGCAGTGCAGGTTCGGGTCGGCCCCGCCGCCGGACAAGAAGAACGCCTCGTCGGACGACTCCTGCGGCTTCGGGCTGAAGGAGGACGACCTAAGCCTGGGAGAGCTGACGGACAACGGCGGCGCCACCGGGATCGGGCCGAATGGCGGCCTGGGCCATGTGTTGACGATGGCTGTGGCCTCGGCCAGCCCGCTGCTGGCCGCCGCCGACGACGAGGCCTGCCCGGACGAGGACGCCCGGGGCATGGCTCGGCCTGCGGGCTCGGGGTGCGACATCGGGGCGTATGAGGCCGACGAGACGACCGTCGGGGGTTTCGTCTGGGCCGACTTGAACGGGAACGCCGCCCGCGACGACGTCGAGGCGGGCGTCGGCGGCGTCACCTTGGACCTGGTCGACTCGGCCGGCGAGGCGATCAGCACGGAGACGACGGGCGCCGGCGGGCGATACGGCTTCAAGGTGCTGCCTGGGGAGTGGACGGTCCGGGTCACCGACACCGGAGGCGCCCTCAACGGCTATCAAGCGCCCGCGGCGACGTCGAAGGGCGCGGATGTGGGCGCCGACGGCGCCGTCAACCTCGCCGGCGGCGCCGCCGACCTCGATTTCGGCTACCGGGGGTCGGTGGAGATAGGCGACGACGTGTGGAAGGACACCGACCACTACGGCGTGAAGGACGCGGGCGAAGCGCCCTTCGCAGGCGTGGGAGTCGAGTTGCTGAATGCCGACGGCGACGTGGCGTCGGACACGGAGACGGGCGCCGACGGCCGGTACTCCTTCTATGTGCCGGAGGGGACTTGGACCGTGAGAGTGGCCGAGTCTCAGGGCGCCCCGGACCCGTTGGACGGGTATCGGGCGACGACGGCGACGTCGTTGACCCTGCCGGTGGCCGCGGGGAGCGGCATCGCCGGGAACTATGACTTCGGCTACGAGCTTCTGGACCCGACCACGCCGCGGGGCCGGACGGTCAACGTCAGCACGTTGGGGGGCGACGTTGATGACGGGTTGTGCTCGTTGGCGGAGGCTATCGAGGCGGCGAACACCGACGAGGCGGTCGACGGCTGCCTGGCGGGGTCGAGCGACGACGCGATCGTCATCTCGAAGGAGGGCGTGATAGGCGAAGTCGGGGGGGCCGGCCGCTCGCGGATCGCGTCGAACCTGACGATCCAGGGACACGGCCACGGCGACGGGACGACTATCAGAAGCGGCGGCTTCGACATCGTCCTGACCAAGGCCGGCGCGGCGAGCGCTGCGGATGAGGTGAAGCTGGCCGACTTGGCGCTCGCCGGCGGCGGCGAGACCGGGGTGGAGATTCTCGACCAGACGACGGCCACGGGGCCGGCCACCAACCACTCCGTGGTCTTGGAGAACCTGGAGGTCAGCGGCTATCATTGGGGTGTCAGGTTCACCGGGCGATCCGACTCGGCCCGTCCCGGCTCGGTTGAGGTCAAGGGCTCCATCGTGACGGGCAACAGTTACTCGGGTGTGGCTTGGACGGCCTGCGACACGGGCGCCGTCGGCGTGTCCCTGACGGTCGCCAACTCCGAGATCCGAGACAACGGCAAGAGCGGCAACAGCGGCGGCGGCGTCGTGAACTATTGCGGTCGCGTCAAGATGGTCGACAGCCTCGTCTCCGGCTCCGTGTACGGCCCGGGCGTCTATGCGTGGCCGAGTGGGGGGTCGACGACGGACACGGAGATCGTCAACACGACCATCGACGGCAACAGAGACGGCGGGGTCCGCATCCAGGGGTCGGGGACGTTGAAGGTCGTCAACGCCACGATCACCGGCAACGGGTGGGCCGGCGTGAGCGCGGGCAACAACGTGAGCGCGTCGATCGCCAACACCGTCATCGCCGGCCACGGCGGCGGTCAGTGCAGCTCGCCTTGGACGTCGGCCGACTTCACGGCCAACGCCTCGTCCGACGGCACCTGCGGCGACGCACAGGAAAGGGCGGACTTGGGTTTGGCCGAGCTCGACGACAACGGCGGCGCCGCTCCCATAGGGCGCAACGGCGGCGGGGGGAACGTGCGGACCAGGGCCATCGACGCCACCAGCCCCCTGTTCAACGCGGCCGACGCGGCGGCGTGCCGGGACATGTTCAAGGAAGACGACCCGGCCGAGTCCGAGCCAGCGAGGGACGCCCGGGGCGTGTCCCGCCCGCAGGGGTCTGTCTGCGACATCGGCGCCTACGAAGCAGGCCACGTCGCCAGGATCGAGGGCCGCGTCTGGAAGGACCGCGACGGGGACGGCGAGAAGGACGACGGCGAGCCCGTCGTCGACGGCGCCGTCTTGGCCCTGGCCGCCTCCGACGGCGCGCCGTTCCGCACGACAGCGCCCGACGCCGACGGCGG
>Ga0209788_1000314_pt1 | contig 12437 bp, 8 predicted proteins | sample WorMetLIZISLAND1_2_FD_187415 | JGI IMG/M metagenome (GOLD analysis project Ga0209788, IMG submission 187415) | Marine gutless worms symbiont microbial communities from Max Planck institute for Marine Microbiology, Germany - Olavius clavatus LIZARD... ...
GTGTAACGCCGCACGCATGTTGAGATACCGCGACAGCGCGACGCGCCGACCCCGTGACTGAACTGAATGACGGCATGATTAAGTTGGGCGACGTCCACTAACAAACAGAACCGAATTTATCAATTTTCCGAAAGAGACTTAACGACAACTCCAGTTTGTTCGCGTATTCTTTCAGCAATTGACTTCCAGTGTCATGTTTTTTTTCCTTTTGAAAAGCTTCTGTTAAATGTCCGCCTTTGTCTGTAAACGACACTTTTGATCTCCACGTAACGATGCTGCAGCGTTGGGCTAAATTTCCTAATGTTTTAGTACACTGAAGTATCGGGATGATTCGTGCTAAAAATTACGAATCTGTGTCTAAATTTGTCCAAGTTATGCCAATATGCCTATACTGTAGCACACGGTGTATTTGTTCACCTTCGATGAGCGACGTCGGTACACCGTTGATATTGCCGAAATGTTGGTACTCAGCCGCGGCAGCTGCGCATTCCCAGTCCGTGTCAGGGGATGCCGCGGAGTCGTCGTCTGCGTTTGACGCTGCAGTCGCCAACATCAACTCAACCGTGACGATCGTCATAACCAGCCTCCACAGCGCCGCCCAGCTGATAGTCGCCGCCGCTATGCGATGAGTCATACTACCCAACGGTCGTATCCACGAGTTGCATGGTGCTTTTCACTACATACTGCATAGCGATCGACAAACCAACGCGGACAATCAATGCTAACCGTAGTTGTTGCACGTGCAGTTGATCACTAACATCGCGATAAAACACACCAGCGAACGCAAAGTAGTCCAACAAACGACGTATAGGCCTACAACCTGCCGTAGCCGTAGACGTCAGTCCATGCTGCTGCAGCAACCACAGCTGCTTGCTTCCAACTGAGCAACAAAAAATACGTCTGATGTGAACTACGAATATCTTACAGGCGACTGGGTTTAGTGGTGATTAGGCATCTTCGTAGTACGGCTTCGACCTAACGACTCACGATGCGGTATTCACGTGCAACATGGATATTCCGTTAACCCCATAATTTTTAACTACTACAGGGTGCGGCTTAAAAAATGACCCAACACCTAAAATGTGATTACTCAGTAACGCCTGAAAATTTTTGCGCCAAATTTTGCACGCTTGTTCAGCAGGGTGCTATCCATTAATGTGCTGTTTTTGTTTGAAATAACTCTATGTATACGAAATTGGCGGAATGCCAAACTCTAAGTTCGAATTTTGCAATTGCACTGCGTTAATTGTTACGTTCCGAACAATTATTTCCACATTTACTGAAAAAAACTGGAAATTGAGCTTCGTAAAATTGATACATAAGCGTATTAATGTGTGTGGATTGGCAACGAAGTGCAAAACTGGTAGCGGTAGGCCGAAAACGGCACGAACAGTTGACGCATGCATGGAGTTACGCATGCTGTTCCTCGTTTGCGACGCGTTCGACGTTCTCAGCTGTTCGCACTGTTTTCAGCAACAACGATACGACGATGCTTAATATGCTAAGACAAGAAGCTCAGCTACCGCAGAGAAACAGCGCGTCAGATGCGCACGTCTATCTAGGCTGGCTAACTGATCGTGCAATGCACAGAACACTGCAGAATCGCAATACCGCGCTTTGCACTGTAGTGCATCGCGCGGTAAAAAGGCCACACATATCACGATACCTGCGAAATGACGCTGCATTAAATGAAAAATTGCCAATTTTAGGGGCTCCACTCCGGTTCAGCGCTTCCTAATGTTCCTATGCAGTGAACCCCACGAAAATTCGTACAAATCACCTCTGCTCAGAAACTACAGTTCATTGGCCACATTTTTGTCGCTGACATTTAAGGCCCACTTTCATTCAGTCAAGCACTGTCAACTCCGAAAGCCACAACATAAGTACGTCAAGCGTGCCGTCCGCTAAGCGCACTTTAAGATGAATCGGGCATTCAAGGTCAGGCGCGCAGCCAGGATTTTTGTAAGGGGGGACACCACGACGGAGGGACCGAAGGTCCCGAGCGAGGCGCGGAGGCGCGAAGCGCCGGAGCCGGCGGAGCGCCGAGGCGGGTGAGGTCTGGGGAGGGGCGCCGTAGCCCCTCCCCAGTATGGGGGTCTGGGGGCTATGCCCCCAGAAAATTTTCGAAAAATCAACGTTGAAATTGCACATTTTCGTTTGGTTTTAGCAACGTCTGGCGTGTGACACCAGTTGCAAAAGCAGCCATCTGTCTTTATTTCAGGGGCTAAATTTTTTTTCAATCCATGACGGGGGGGACATTCACCCATGTCCCCCCCTCTGGCTACGCCCCTGGTCTCTCCCCAAAAATTCAGCAAAGGATTACCTACCCTATACGAGTTTTTGAATACTACAGGCCTAGCTTAATATTTTACTAGGAGTTTGAGGTTGAGTCTTTAATGAGTTAATTTAGTGCTGGGTGTGACAGCGAAAGACTTTAGACAAGAAGCGTATAGCTGTCGCAAGACCGACGTACGGAATAGCTGCAGAACTGAACCGCCAACAATTTCGTGTCTGAAATAGTCACGGTCACGTGACCACGTTGCCCATGGCTATTCCAGACGCGGAAATTTCGGTGGTTCGGTTTTTCGTTGTGTGTTGTGGCTAAACGATACATCCTACAGCCAAAGTGTCTGAAGAAGCGAATAGGAAGTGCCCTGCTAGGAACACGGTGGTACAACTTTCAACCCCTACATCGACCCTGAGATGAGCGCCACAATGCACAGCGTTACAGACGACTATACTATTCGGCTAAAAGCAATCAATATTCTGCTGACGTAAAGCGTGGTGGCTTAGTTTTTGAACCACCCTGTATAACGAGCCAGCGTTGTGAAATGATGGCACTGAGAATGTTTAATACCAGTAGGTCGGTAAAAGCCCCCAATTATCACTTAAAGCACACCGTATGTGTAGCGGTAATTGATTCTTTAGACGGCACTGCCGGAACGTTTAGTTAAAAGGCATTAAGCTTCGTGTTCAGTTCAGCACAAAACCTGGCATACGGGAGCGAACGTAGGTTCGTTTGCAAGGTCTTAAGTAAGAAGAAGAAGAAGAAATTTTATTTTGCCTAACAAATTACACAAATGATATGAAATAAGCCTACACATACAACAGCAACTAAACATAAATACTAAATACATGTAACTAAACATGGCAGGCTGTTTTCTGGTCGAAATGCTGATGTACGACTATTTTAAATGTCACGTGTCATAATTGTCACTGCGTTGTCGAAATACATACTAATCAGAAAGTCCTTTTTCGTAATGGCACCGGACAGCAAAAGCAAATTTGAGACCGCTGATGTATAGCCAACACTATGCAGTTTGCATAACGAGACAACGCACGCGTCTAGTCATTAGAACAAGACGAAATAACGAGGGAATAGCGTCGGCGTATACGACCTAACTAGCCTTGCTTCTAGGCCTATAGAGACTGTTCCGAACCAGCCAAAACATCGATCGTGGCGACCGCCCGCCCACTCGGCGTCTGGACGCTCGGCGGCAGCGAGACGTAGGCCTACCAGGAAGCAACTCGACGCTCAAGCCGCCGTCGGGCTGCGTAGGCGACCGCCAGAGCGCAATTTACAGCAATACAACAATCCTGAAAACGTCGTGGGTTTTCTGAACGCCGATCTGTGTGCAATACTATGTGATCCTGCATGGCCAGAAAACGAAGAAGAAGAAGAAGAAGAAGAAGAAGAAGAAGAAGAGCGCAATTTATCAGTTTTTCATATGCAATCAATCGTCGACTGGCGTTCCGACCATTTCTGGACATTCCGGCAGTTGTCCTCCCGCCAGTGGCCCAGCAGTATGACAGCTTTCGTCGTGGTAGTGTATAAGTTTATATACATAGTATGTATAATATATCACGTATAGTTATCGAGGACCGTAGCGTCACCCCCGAGTGTCCTCGTGTGAACTGTCTCCAGACGTCACCAGATGGTGTATGACAGCTTTCGCGCCGTTCAAACAGACAGTTCTTACTTCCTTATTCCCCTCGGCTGAATTGGCTCCCTCTGCAGCCGTACAAAATGTGTTTCTGTCCACTGTAGAGTCGTACAGCAGCCATCTGTCTGAATCCCACGTTAAATAATGCCTTAGTAAGTTGCGTTAGGCTATGTCTGTTATGCGTGTGCCTTCAGAACTTTATGCCCCCCTTTCCCTAGATTGGAGGGCGCCCAAAACTCTAATCGCTATTACCTCAGGAAGGTGCAAATTTACGGACTTCATTCACAGTGTACATCCGAACGAAAGCCCATTAAAAATTTTGCAGAAAAGGGAGCGTGGGCGTATCCAGGGATAGCTCAATTTTCTGGGTACCCCCCTATTATCTCAAGAACGGGTAAAGCTACGAACTTCAAATTTTGTATGCATATTCACAGGATCGATTGGATTATCGGAACAAAAGTGCATTAAAAATGTTGGGTAAAGTAGCCGTGGGCATAGTCAGGGACTCCCGAAAATTTTCAGGGCAGCTATATATAGGGCGCATCGGGCGGTCATCTTTGCGATAGCTCAGCAGTTTGTTAGACAACACTGATTGTAGGTTTGCAAGTCAAGAAAGTTTTACAATTTCACGTTAAGCTACAACTCTGTTAACTCATCACAGCGAATTTCATTTTCAAAATTCGGTGGCATTTTCGCGTGATGCACTATAGTACAAAGCGCGATATTGCAATTGCCAAGTCGTCCATCCGTCTGTAACGTTGGTGGATCAGGACCACACAGGTTGAAAATCTTGTAAATTAATTGCAAGGTCAATTAGCCCAACACCTTCGCTCTTCGTAGACCAAAGGACATCCACCTATTCCCAGGGGAACATGGGGAAATTTTGGGCAGACGAGGTGGGGTGGGAAAAAGTGGCGTGCTTGAGCACGGCAATATCTCTGAAACGCGTAAAGGTACAGTAAGTCACTATGGGTGGCCTATAGGAAGTCACAACGCTCTTTCGAACGGTACCACTCCCGACTCCCTAGGCCTTACCCTTTCCTAGATTGGAAGTTCGCAACCCCCGCCCAAAACTCCAATTGCTATTATCTCAGGAACGGGTAACGCTACGGAATTCAAATTTGGTCAGTACATTCACACGGTCCATCCAAACAAAAGCCCATTAAAAATTTTGGAGAAAATGGAGCGTCGGCGAATTCATGGACTGCCCAAATTTATCTCAGGAACGGGAAAGCTACGCACTTAAAATTTTGTACGCACATTCATAGGATTTCGGGCAAAGTAGCCATTGGCATACCGAGGGACTCTGGAAAATTTTCAGGGCAGCCATATATGGGGCACATTGCGCGATCATTGCGACAGCTTAGATTTCTTGTAGAAATCTGCCTTTTCATTCTTTCTCGTTGGTCGGCTGCAAGAGGCCGGAGTTTATATGAGACCCGGCATTTAAAGTGCAAGCGCCATTACTTCAACTTGTTGTGGATTTGTTGACTTGATGTACAACAAATCGAAGTAATGGAGTTTGCACTTAAATAGAAGTTTTATGGTATGATGTAGGACAAAACTTATCTAAAATGTCACAACTCCACTAAGTTACAGGCAGTGACAAAGTCAAGTAGCCACACTGAAAAATTTTCCTTTCACAGAATTTATTTGAATCATTCATGTTTAACGGCACAACAAAATCACGGGCACAACAAATCAGGAATTATGAACTTTTTCAAAACTTAAAAAGTAATATTTTCGAGTGTTTATCTCTGCACAAAGCACACCAGCAATAACTTATAAAGCCAAGCAAACATGAACCAGCGTCAATGAGAAAACACTGCTAACAGCTATACGATAGTCACATTACTGGCTGGATGTAGTAAGCTCATATTAGCAGACACACAACAACACTAGCCGGGAAATGTTCAGTGAAATGCAGTAAAGCCAGAGCTGGAAAATAGGTTTGAAAAACGAGTTTTTAAAGGTTTTTAAAAAACCTAAAAATATCAAAAGTCCAAATTTTAGTTGTTTGTGTATTTTTGTGTGACATTTTATGCAGATCATATTGGAAGAATGCAACAGCTTGCCTACAGCACAGACCACAGACAGGGTGCCACAAAACTGTTGGAACTACTTTACAAGTGACTTTTGAGTATGGCAAAAGTTTTGAATAATGGACAAAGATTCAGATCAGAATTAAAAAACACTGTCTGTGGTCTGTGCTGTAGGCAAGCTGTTGCATTCTTCCAGTACTTGGTGGGTCATAGTGGCCGAATATAATGACTTCAAGAAGAGTCAAGAATATTATTAACAACAGTGCTGCAGACAGCCACATTTTCTTACTGAGACACAGTCCCTTCCTTGTATGTATTACGTTTAAATAAGCACTCAAAAATGTTGAATAGTTGGACTGATTTTGGATCTAATCAAGTAACTATTCAATTTGATCCAAAATTTTGAATATTCGCACAACACTAGATCACACACACTGACACCAGGAATTGCACAACTACAATGGGTGACAGATAAATAACTACTTGTATGTGTTTCATATAAAGTGCACAATGTAACTCACGTTCACCATCGTTAGCCAAGTTCCACTATCACCAACAACTATACAATCATATTACTCCAAATACTCGCCAGACTTTACTGTTTACCCACGGCCAAGTGCATTGAATTTAAAGGCAAACTTCTCACATTCAAAGCCCTTTCTAGTTGTCAGCCAGAGACATGTCCAATAGCATAGCAACTACGAGAGTTCAGCTACAATGCACTATGAGCCGCTATGATTTTTCATCCGACGGATATCTACGTTAACATGACTTCGAAACTATAGTGAGCGTGTCCATATGAAAGCTATCTTGTTGAAAAAAATGCCAGCAATGAAAACAAATACTAATCTCCAAAAATGGCTATTCCAAATCGACTGCTAATTAATTCTCCACGCTTGCGTCGAAACACAGACCCAGATGTGAACATGGAAGCGGAGGTCGTGGTAGTGTATTATGGGATATCTTTGGATTGCAGCCTAAAAATTTTATGCTATGTTCGGAGAATAGCATCTTGTAGCCGTCCTAGTGTAGCATCTCGTGAAGTAACACAGCCAATACGAGCTGCTTGTAGCGGCTACGATATTGGTCACGTCTCTTAGATTATCCGACAGAAGTAGTGCATTCCAATTCGCCAAAAATAATTTCGATTCGAATCGATTCAGTTCGGCAGGTCACCCTCAACTCTACTGTTGAGTGATGAAAAGTGGGGGAGGGGAGGGGCAAATCGATGTCTTGACACTCATTTTTCCTGCCTTTGTGCCTGCTGCTGTAGCAGTGACAGTACAGTCACAGTCAAATATTGCATACAGACTCCAAGCTGTGGTTGAATCGAACGGACCGATTTTCTGGAAAACCAAATCGATTCGTCAAGTGAATTGAATGGAACCGATTCGAATCGCAAATTGGAATGCACTAGTCAATTCTGCACTCCAACCAGACAGCTACCATCAAGTAAGAGAACAAAATGTCTTAACATTCCATTTACCACGTCAGCATTCATTCACCGATCAGGACTTCTCCATCTCTGCACCTCGGCTCAGGAACAACCTACCACCAAATGACTAATAATAATGCTGATAATAATAATAACTATATCATCCGTTGCCGGCACTGGTCAAATACTGCTTCAATGCTTTAGAAAATGATCCACCTTATACACAAATAGATCCAAGCTCTCAAATGGGAGATTGCACAATGTTAGAGTTATTGTTCTATACATAGCCAACTGAGTCGTCGTCTTTCAACATCATTTACTCATTTTTCTGCTTTTTACCCTTGCTTTTATGCTTCTTTGACCTTTTGTGTTTCTTGTGCTTTCTAGACTTGGACGCCGAGTCCGACTGACTCGTGTGGCGTGAATGGCGATGTTTACGTCGAGAATGCTTCCCGTCCTCGGCGGTCGACTCTTTACGAGATTTGTGCTCCACTTCGACGGCCATTTCACCCTCGTCGTAGTCCGGCTCAAACTGGTCCTCGTCCAAGATCGATTCCTTGCGCTCGGCAAAAGCCGCTCGATATTGTGCCTGGTCGTCGCTGTGTGTCGCTGCTGGACCCGGGACGTCTTCCGTCACCGTGATCAGCAACTGTTCACCCGAACCTCGAAGACCTCGTACCGGCGGGTGACTGGAAGTGGAATGCTTCTCTCGTGAAGAGCCATAGTGGTGATGACGGCGATGACGTCTCTCATGCTTTGATGATGAGTCCCTTGACTTGCTATGAACCACCGTTCGGACATCTCCCGTCAACTGCTTCTCGGTCGTTACTATCTGGCTCGGCTCTGCGCCCCCGATCTTCTGTACACTGGACTTTGGAGGCGGTGACCTCACGACTGATGACATGACTGACAGCTGTCGTGGCTTGTGGCGCAGAGCTTGATCAGCACTTTCCAACACCGACCTGAACACCAAGCAACAAATATATATTAGAGCTGATGAATGACTAAAAATTTTTGATTAACTGTGCAATTAAAAATATTAACTACATTTAATCATGCACAAATTAACGAAAAACGAAACACTTCGCAAACGACAGAAATGAGTCAATCTTTACACATACATCTGCATGGTAGTTTGCTACTAATAGTGATGACAGTCTTCCATTGCACATCACTGCTGCCCTCTCTCTCCATCTTCTGCTGTCGTTTTAAATCACATCTCTTCTCACTTTCTTATCCCGCTTTCTGACTCTTCTCTCATTTGTACAGTGCCCGCACAGTGACTCATCATTTTGCTATTAACTTTAACATTTAATACAGTCTAAAATTGTCAATGCAACTTCAGTTACACTTTTCAGCCAGCACAGACTTAGCAAAAAGAGCAAGGAGCTTTTGCTTACATAGTGCCGAAAGTTTGGAACAATGTCCGTCTTGGAATCAAATCCTCCACATCATATCAAACTCACTTATTCAGTTTATCACACTGTTTAATAACCCTCTCTCGACCCATCTAGTGACTGCCGGCGCCTTAGATTCAGCTCTGCTGATGCAGTGTGCCTCGTAAATACTAATATTATTATTAAAACATTATTACTAAAGTCAGGTAAAAAGGTAAAGGTAAAGAACGTCAATTTATATAGCACATCGTTGCATACGCCATAAGGCCGGCTGTCAGGCCGGTGGTCCGGCGGTCAAGCCGCCTCTAATGCGCTGTCGTCACTGAACCAGAGCTGCCGGCCAACCAGGCCATCGCCCACAGCCTGCACACACAGGCCTGGGCGGCAAACCTGACCATTGGCCGACAAAGCTAGTCAGCAGTAGGTCTCCACCTTCGTAACCCATCATTAATGGATTACTACTCATTTAACCGACCCCGGACGGATGGCAGGCTGAGTCGGCCTTGTTGGCTGACTGATAGCGGAGCTTCACCCACAAAGTGGTTACACGGCCAGCTGTCAATCTAGCGCAGGGATAGGGAAAGCAAGCCGGCAGAACCGGCGGTCGAACCACTATGCTACGCCACCAACTAACAGCAGCATGCGCACAAACATACCGTGGCAGACTCGTCTTTGCCGCAGTCGGTCTATCTCGGTCTCTAGGCGGATACATCGGCAAATCCCGGCTGTCGGAAATTTCACCGTCACGTTCCCACTTGGACTTCTCGGGAATGTTGGCTACAAGGAGCGGCTTCACTTCGGCAATGTTTTTCACCGACGACACCTCCGTCTTCTCCGATGTGACCCGCTGAACCGGAGTTTCCTCCGCTGGAACAGAATCTGGCTTGGAAACAGTTTCCGAACCTTCGTCATCGACTGGAGGCGGCATTTCCGTTTTATCGTTTGTCTCCGGTTCCGCTTCAGTTGTTGGCTTTTCGTCGACAGGCTCTGCCACTGGTGATGTTGGCACAACAGCTGGCGGTACGTCAACTTTCTCCTTTTCACGTTCTACGGACGGAGGCGATTGAGCAGTAGTTTCAACAACAGCCTTCTCAGTCTCTCTAGCCACCAAGACGGTCTTATCTGTTTCCACTTCTGAATGACTGATGTGTTGAGAGGTGCTTGTACTAGGCTTCTGGTCAGCTGCAATGGTTGCTTCTTTCTGGTAAAGAGGTTCGGCGGTCACTTTCCTGACATGGGACGACGGCTCTCTCACAGGTTCCTGATATCTACTGGGTCTGCTGGTCAAATTAAGATCCAACAGTGACATGACTTTCTTCTGCTGAGGTATACTAGGAATAGGAATAGTTATCAACTTCCTAGCTTCCACGCTAGTGTCCATCACTGGCACGACTTTCTTCTGCTGAGGTATACTAGGAATAGGAATAGTTATTAACTTCCTAGGTTCCACGCTGGGTTTTCCTTCCACATTAGCTTTATGTGGCAACTGATGAGTCTCCACTGGTGCTGGAGGTTGCACAGATTCTGACGGCTTTAGACCAATGTCCACCGATTTCTGTAATTTGTGTGTACGAGTCTCCACCAGCGCCTGATGTTGCACAGATTCTGATGGCTTTAAACCAATGTCCACCAACTGCTGTAATTTGTGTGTACGAGTCTCTACCGGCACCGGATGTTGCACAGATTCTGATGGCTGTAACCCAACGTTCACCGACTTCTGTAATTTGTGTGTACCGACATCACGCGTTCTGCTGTGCACACCTTTCTTGACAGCTTTCTCCTTAGTACTCAGCTCCATCAACTGTGCAGCCTTGCCTTTTGATTTCTCCACACGGCTGCTGCGACTGGTTCGCGAATCCAGTCGTAGATCGTGCTTTGAAGAATGACTTTTACTACCTTGCTTCAGCAGTCTGCTCTCCTTGTCTGTAGACAAATAACGCCTGGACGCCGAATCCCGAGATCGCGACCTGCGGGCCATCTCTCGGCCCCGTGCATCATATTCCCTGGTTTCCGGTGACATGGATCGCCTTTTCTTACGACCGGAGCCAGCAGAGCGTGATCTTGACCTCTTTGTCAAATGTCGAGGTGAGGGCAAACGTGCTCGTGTACGAGGCAAGAGCGGGTTAAATCCAGGATAACCCAGACTTTCATACCACTCGGTTACTGACCTCATGTAATCATGCCAACGGGGATCCGTCTCACTGAAACCAGGCATAGCACTGTAAGCTGGCCGCAGCTTCTCTGCCATATAAGGAAGTCCGGTAGTACCAGATGGAAACTGTAACAAAGGTTGAGGAGCTGGCAAATGTCTCCCACTCCCATATTGACCACCGCCAGCACCGGGAGACCGTTCCCGTGGACGACGCTGTTTCAGAGATTCTTTTCTACTGTACTTTGCACTGGGAGGGGGCGGCAGAGAAGGCAGAGTTCGAGGCTGGACTTCACGAAGTGGTGAGTAATGCTGTCTACGATACGGAGAACGTGACCTTGACTTTGACCTTGATTGCGGTCTTTGCACGTACTCGCGAGCAGGCGGTGGACTGCGTGAACGTGGCCGCGGCGGTCTTGGCGGATGCGTATCACGTTGTCTTGGGGTCACCGAACGCGATCGAGAATCCCGTCCTTTCCGAGTCCATGACCGGGATCTGGAACGGGAATAATGCTTAACGGGAGGAGGCGATTTTTTCCACGAGCCCGACTGTCGTGGGGAAACCGATCTTCTTGCCATGCGACCAGGCGATGGACTTCTTGGAGACCTTGATGGTGACGGACTTCTGGGTGGAGCCTTCATGCGAGCAGGCGATCTCGGAGCTCTCGATGGTGATGGACTTCTGGGTGCCTTCAAGTGGCTAGGCAATGGACTTCTCGAAGACCTCAATGGCGACAAACTTCTAGGAGCCTTCGACGGGGTCCAACGTGGTGAATAACTGCGTCGTGGAGACACAGCTCGATGTGGAGTCGAGCCATCTCTTGTCTTCAGAGGTGACCGAGATGCAGCTGCGTAAGTCTTAACAGGTGACCGCGAAGACGGGGACCGACGTTGACCTAACGGCTCCGGTGACCGTGAACCGGCTCTGTCACGTGCTTTTGGCAGTGGCGGTGGCGACCTCGACAAATTCTGCCGTCTTCCGGCAGCAACTGGCGATCGTGAGCTTGTCCTGCTTCTTTGTGGTGGCGGTGATCGTGAGAAGCTTCTTCGCTGAGCTGCAGGTGATCGTGGTGACAAACTTCTACGTGGTACGGAAGGTGGATAAGGTGAGACACTGTGACGTTTGTACGACGCTGGCGATGCTGGACCTCCTGATGGCGAGACAGAACGTGACCGTCGCCTCGCTGGTGACGGTGAACGTATTGGAGGCGGACTGCAACACAAACAAGTACAATGGTATTTGCTAGGGCTGCAGAAATTAACGATTAATTAATCGATTAATCGTTACAAAAACTTAAAACTTAAAATTATTTTTAACGATTATCTCCGAGGTTGCATTACTTTCGTTTTGCTGATCAATATGATCATCAGAGGATCCAAACATTGTGAACATGCTCCCATGTCTGCGGGATTGGTGCAAGTAAGTTCCAATTTTCGATACACAATAAGTAACTTTGAACTGACTGGGGA
>Ga0209788_1000315_pt1 | contig 12431 bp, 9 predicted proteins | sample WorMetLIZISLAND1_2_FD_187415 | JGI IMG/M metagenome (GOLD analysis project Ga0209788, IMG submission 187415) | Marine gutless worms symbiont microbial communities from Max Planck institute for Marine Microbiology, Germany - Olavius clavatus LIZARD... ...
TCAGTTCGACCCACCAAAATTCGTGGATCAGCGCAGATCTGGAGTGTCAGCCTCAACCCTCTGACCAACACGAACTCACGCTCCCACCATGGGAAATTCTACTTCTTCCGGCCTTGGAAGTAGCTCTACCCGTGGTTTTCGAGATGTAAGGACGACGGACCCTGAAACGGAAGTAAAAAGGCCACCAGCTAGCCGGGCGCCCATCAAGAAGTCACTTCCGGTCTCGTCGAAATCTTACACAAGATAGACCAATACTATGACGGACTAATAGGAAGATGCATACGCGCTTTCGATTAGTGCCAAAATGACCGAACTTAGAGGACTTTGAACGGCCGAAACGCCACTCTAGTAGCAATGAAAAAAAATACGCAGCCCACCAGAAAAATTTCAACGAAGATAGATTCTTATTATCAGCGGCAAAATGTAGGCCGATGATTCTACTTTCTAGAAATATAAAGTATATGCAGATAATTCTCCAGGGTTCCTCGGGAGGGGCGTTAATTGTCAAACGACTATAATGGTCATGCCCTGCGTCAATTTTAACATGTGCACTTACTTATTTACGGACAATATGTGTCACCTGGTCACGCCTATTGACCCCTGTCGTTTAGTTTGACGGAATCTTTAATCGCTCTGTGGTCGACAAGAACGTTGTTACGTGAGTTTGAATGAAAATATGTACTCTTTCAGCATTTTGAACGGTCGCTGATGTTTATAGCGCAGACAATGTGCGTCAAGTAATGAATTTAAACACAATAAATAGATATATTTAGCACCGTTCTTTTGCCGTGATTTATACTATTATTTAATTTAAAAGCATTGCTATCGCACTGAAAACCGCGCGATGCAGCTGTATAAACTTTGATACATACCGAAATTTACAGCGACATCGCGCGGTCTTCCCTGCGATAGCACGCCATCTTGTTTGTATGAGAAACTCGAGTAGGCCTACGGTAGTCTCTTTTATCCATAGCGCCAATCAAGCAGAACATTTGTTATGTAATTAATTACCAGATTTTATGCGCACGGCAAACTTGTGTTTTACGGAAGCCGAAAGTCGGAACCTGGGCGCGGATATTATTGTGATTTTCATGCCGTTGTTGCCATGCTTAACAGTTAAAGTTAAACTACAGAATAATGACGCATAATGTAACAAGTACGGATCAGGAACTGTAGACAGAAATGATCACTTTATAACCTGCATATGCAGCAGCGAGCGGCGGGCGGATGCTGCTGCATATGCAGATGGGACAAATGCGAGAAATGACGTCATGGCCGCCGACTTGAAAGTGTTACGTCAAATCGACAATCGGACTCAGTCAGTCAATGGGTGTTTAATTGAGGAACAATTATTCAGGACTTCAGCCCATCCGATTTGAAACGATGGAGCCCTATGCTTTTTTGAAGAGCGTCGCCCCAATGAGAACAAGCACAAGAACAACAAGATGAGTAGCGATATGGGATCCTGATGCAACAAGTAAGAACGTACTATGGATCATGGAATTGTGGCACATAGAGCAGTGACACCACACGCGCTCGGCGGGCTAGTGGGCAGGCGGCGGAGGCTGCTACGTATATGCAGCAGCGAGCGGCGGGCGGACGTCTGGCCGCCCACGGCGCCATTTTCAAAGTATGATGTCTTATGAAAAATTCGACTCGTCAGTCGATAGTATTTCCTGGCTGAACAATCCTGCAAAATTTTATCTCGATCCGATTTGAAATGACGGAGCCTTAAGCCTATTGTCAAGAGCGTCGCCTCAAAAAGAACAAGAAGAAGAACAACAACAATATGAGTTTCTGATCCAAAAATATGTCTATACAATAATTGCAAGTAAAACGACTTTACTAGAAAACCATCCGTGTATTTTGACTGAATGCTAACATCGACGATAGGACCCTAGGTTCCAAATGTTATATATTAATGAAATTGAAATGCCTATGCACGAACCTAGACATCGAGTGGCTCCGGACTGTAGAGTAAATTATGTAGATGTAAGAAGTTAACCGGCATTCGGTGTTTATTCGCCGACTAAAGCATAGACCAATAGACCGAGATGTGTGTTGAACAACTCTTGTGCAGAGTGCATATTATTGCGTCATCGTCACATCGTCATCGCTCGTCTATCGATTGAATTTATCCTGCGGCAATTCTCGATAAGATCTGACGATCAACATGCGCTTTGAAGCATTGACTGAAGGTCACCAGTTAGCTGGTATAACTGCGCGGATTATGCGAACGAAGAAATGGATTGTCAGCAGCTGAAATTTTTTAGGCGGCACAAATGCATTATCATAGTGTGAGTGACTATTAGAGAACTTGTGTGCGTCTGGAACGTCATAACAGCAGTACAACTTTACTAATTTACGTCTTTAGTTGCTTAATTGATTCACTTTCACGCCAACACAATAAGAGATTGTGTCAAAATTTTCAATCGGGGTGGTGCTTTACGTTGGAAAAGAGATGAGCTCCTGCCTTATACCCCAATGGTGGGGTCTCTGCACCTATCACTCATCATGGCTCTGCTTCTGGACCTCCGTGGAGTTCCGTCCACAGACGGCTGGCATCCTGTTTTCTTTCACTGCCTCCGTGGGATGACAATCACAGTTAGACGAGACAGCTGATGAGCAGAGAAAGCTTGAGAAACAACGCGACGTTGCAACGTGTGATCATTGAAGCAGGCGTCACAGGTAGACAATCTATACCGGATTAAGCTATCGTAATTACGCTAGTGCATGCAGTACGTAATCACAGTATGGCACTGGATATGGTTCCGGTGATTATACTGCTGTCCGTGAAGTCTTGCGTACATGTGTGCAGTATAGGTGCGTGTATTCTTAATAAAGCAATCGGGCTATGTCAACCGCAGCAGCCGCTGTAGATGATGTAGAGTTACATTTCATTGTGACTATAACTTGCAACCTCTGAATCATGCAGTGAGTCAGCAGATATTGATCCCCGTCAGCTCCGCGTAATTCATACTGGTGACAATACAATCATTTATAATAATATGGATTTTTATTTGCATGCATACATGTATGTACATAATAAGCGTAAAATAACGATAATAATGTTCTGTAAGAGGCGTATAAGTTTGCGCGAGATTTTTTCATTAAGCATGCGCACAACGAACAAGAAAATCACGCTATCGCAAAGATGACCGCGCGATGCGCCCAATACATGAGTGCCCTGAAAATTGTGTGTAAGCGCAAAATCAGCCGACGATTGCGCAAGAATCTCCACATTACAATCTTATCACTATTCGGCGGTGAAATTATTTTCGAAGTATTCTAACCAATGTGATCACGGCACCTAATAGTGACCTGAACGTTATAGACGGAAAGACAGACGGACACTGCGGCATCACCACGCGGTAAAAATAGGGAGACAAATTATCGCAGATATTATCGGTATCACCGATATTTTAAGTCAAAAATACCGGTATATTGTTGATTTTAAAAAACCGGCATGGACCATCACTACTCACTAGGCATATACGTCCACCCACATGCTCTATAAATTAAACGAAACGTGAAATGTTTTACAGAAAGAAGACGAACATCGTGCATTAAGCAATGCGGATACAAAATATGATGCGCTTACTCACATTTGAGCCCTAAAACCTACACAAAATGAGTTTAAATGACAACCCTATGTTTATCAACCAACTGACGTCAGTCATTTCTGGATTGCGTTATACGGTAGGTAATACAAACTGGACGCAGGTATAGGGAGGCGGGCAATTATCTTACATGACGCCCCTCTCCGATGGAACCCCCGCGCATATCCGCATACACTTTATATTTCTAGCAAGTAGAATCATCGCCCTACATTTTGCCACTAATGATATCGCTATATCTTATTTCAAATTTTTCTGGTGTGCTCCGTAAGGTGATTTTATTTTTAAGAGAGGGGCGTTTTGGCCGTTCAAGGGCATCCAAAGTCACTGATATCGGTGCCAATCGAAAGCGCATACACGACTTCCTATTAGTCCGTAATAGTAACCTTGGTCCTATCTTGCACCGTTTCGGAGCTACGGCACGTTTTATGTGCTCCTGGCCCCACCCCTATTCCACCCTAATTTTGGGGGTGTTCCCGTTGCACCAGATCACCCATGTTGGGGTCAGCGAGCTCGTGGGCCTTAAGCTATTTGGCTGTGAAATTATTTTCGAAGATTTCCAACCTATGTGATCACGGTACCTAAACGTCACGGACGGATAGACGGACGGACGGACAGACGACATGCAATCTTATAACCGCGCTCTGCTTAGCATCGCGCGGTAAAAATTCAATTCAATTCAAAACAGTGACTTTATGTATAGCGCAGAGCCATTAATATTTTTCATTTGGTCCTGCATTTACCGTCCTGTAGTTTTCAGCGCACCCATGGTGTAGTGCTTCTCGCTGCAATTGCTCATAAAAACATACATCTATTCACTTCACGCATGCCTTTTTCTTCTACCTTTGACTTTACCGTAGAGACATTTGCAACTTTGTCTTCTACCACAAATAAATAAGAAAATCTGAAAAAATAAGAATATGGCAATAACATCCAAGAAGAAGAAGGTACTCTGACTTGGATCAGATTATCGTTTCGGGAAAGACCGCACCGTAATAAGAGGCCATAACGGCCCAGTTTTCATGCCATCTGCAATCATGCGATAAGTTGTGTGTCGACGGTGTATCGTACGCAGAGTATACGATATAATCTGGCGCCACATAAATCACGCCGAACAGAGAATGAGGAGAATTCTGTGGGAGACGGGGTTAATGACTACTGGCAAACCAGTGTTGCATCCATCGACCACCGTATAACGACGATTACCTCACTAACATCACAACAGCAAGCACGTCTATCGATCGCCACGTTTACCTTTACACATCCTGAAATAACAACTAGCAAACCTGTACTGTTGTAGCCATTCGTTCACAATGTCGCTGGCGTATTCAAACCACCGAGCTACACGCCGTGCAGAAAGGTCTATAGTAATGAAACCCATAGACGTATAACAATTACTCTAGATTTTTAGCATTAAAATACGTTTATGTGTATTTGTCACCGCAGGTATTTTTCAGTAAACGCTTCATATTTATAAGAAACTTTGACAAAGTATTGCTGTAGCCTACTCTGTGCGATGAACTGTAGAGTGACAGCGATGGCATTGTGCAATAGAAGCTTGACAAAACTGATGACATTCTTCTGGCTGACGTTTTAACATAAATATATTTATTACACTGTACTTTGTATAATAAGCGTTGCACTGTGAAAAAAACTTTCGTGAATTGGCTCAACAAAATGAACATGACGTTTCTACAAAAGAAAACTACGGTATCTTACACATATTTAACTTTACTGAACGTCTAATTACGTCTGTCTGCGACTTAATCGTAAATGCGTCAGTGACTTCGTATCACAAAGAATGAATGCGATCAATAAACCTGTGTGTGTGTGTTTTGAGAAAATGTTTTACTACTGTGAAGTATTTAATAATAGCTCACAAAGTGCGAAGGCAGTAATTAGTGCCTTGAAGCTGAGTTGGGATATAAAGCCTACCAGTATTGTGCACTCTAGGAAGATACTGCCAACCATTTATTACAAATGCAGTTAATATGACTGTCTTTGTCGAATATATAGGCCTACCATAAATGCGATGAGTGTGACAGCTACGGGTACACTATCTAACGCCAGGATTTAGTTTTGGCTAAATGGCTTATTTACGCAGGTCTGTTCGAGTGGTTATTGCGTATAACTGAATAAAAATAACAAGCGAGCGATGTCTGCGGCTGTTGTCGAACAAACGTCCATTGGCAACATCACCGCATCTGTTCCTTCTAACTTTCACGTTGCAGATTGGTTTGATGCTGCTGACGCTGGCGGCGAATTTCAGGACCTTGATGACATTACCGCCGCATCTAAAGCGGCTGATTACGGCGCTGCGCCGCCGCCGCCGGCTTAGGTAACGGTTTAGCCACCGAAGCAATTACAGATGCCATATCATGGACAAGAAGCGAAGGTGCGTGTCGGAGTGGGACGGAAGGTCCATTGCAGAGCCAGTGTGCCCGACCGAGACGGACGGCTGCTAGCCCGAATTGTTGGAGTTGGTCGATGAATATCGACATTACGTATGCCGTCTTCTCCTCCATCTACTGTCTACGTCGTTCTTAAGGCCGCTTCACTTGATGTAGAGTAGCAAACAATTTTTTTATGAATAACATTGTATTGGATAGATGTGCAGCTGTCAATCGTATATAATCGACTAGTAGAGTAGTGAAACGTGCACTAAAATAATTCTGTCTGTCGGGCACTTGTTGCGTGAGCTCGCAAATAGCATTATTTGATTATTATTGGCTTGGCGAATACCCCTATTCCACGCCATTGGCGGCATCTTCCGACGCATGCAATGTACTCACGTATTCACCGAAGCACTCGAGCTGCGCTGGGCGTGATTTGTGGCTTATTCAGGCCGTTCGTAACGTTCCATTCAGTGTTTCCTAACGCGCAACCTGCACTGTTAATTCAGACTTGCCAGTATCTGACATCGTTTGGCCGAGAACCAAAACCCGCACTATGCAGAAAACAAGAAAATCACGCTATCGCAAAGATGACTGCGCGATGCGCCCTATATATGACTGCCCTGAAAATTGTACGTAAGCGCAAAATCAGCCGACGATTACGCAAGAATCGCCACGTTACAATCGTATCACTATTCGGTGGTGAAATCATTTTTGAAGTGTTCCAACCAATGTGATCAGGGTAGCTAACGTTACAGACGGACAGACAGACGGACGATATACTGTGGCATCACCGCGTGGTAAAACTAGGGAGACAAAATGTCGCAGATATTATCGGTATCGCCGATATTTAACAACCGACATGGACCATCACTACATCTAGGCTATACGAGCACTACACGTAGGCTTACGTGCAGCTATAGGCCTAAATTAAATGAAACAGTGTGAACTGTGAAATGTTTTACAGAATGAAGACGAACATCGTTAGTTAGACAGTGCGGATACAAAATATGAAGCGCTAATTATTCAAATTTGAGCCCTAAACAACTTTGCAGCCATGCTTTCTAACACAGTGGGCGTGCCGGCAGCCGGCCGCGCCTGTGCAGGCTTGCCGGCAACGGAAATCCCCCTACGTCACAACGTAAATACGCGCAAAAGTACGGTCAAGTAATACATGGACGCAGGTATAGGTGGCTAATATCCTATATGACGCCCCACTCCGATGGAACCTCCAAGAACATCCGCATGTACTTTATATTTCTAGAAAATAGATCCATAGGCCTACATTTTGCAGCCTACAATACAGGTCTATCTTCGTTGAAATTTTTCTGGTGGGCGCCGGAATTTTTGTTAATTTCGGCGAGCGGGGCGTTTCGGCCGTTCAAGGTCATCCAAGGTCGATGAATTTGGTGCCAATCGAAAGCGCATATGTGACAGTCCGTAATAGTAACCTTGATCCTATCTTGCACCGTTTCGGAGATCTGTCAGGTTTTATGTGCTCCTGACCCCACCCCTATTCAACCCTAATTTTGGGGGTGTTCGCGTTGCACCATATCGCCCATGTTGGGCGTCAACGAGCGCATGGGCCTTAAGCTATTTGGCCGTGAAATTATTTTCGAAGTATTCCAACGTATATGATCACGGAATCACGGTTACAGACGGACGGACGGATGGACGGACAGACAGACGACATGCAATCTTATAACCGCGCCCTGTGTAGCATCGCGCGGTAATGATCATACTACGCTCTATTTTGATCGAAAAGAATAGCTTACAGGGTCGTCACGTAGCATTTCAAGAAGCTCAGCTGTCGGTGTAACAGCCGACAGTACTGCATGCAACAGTACGATCGGCTAAAAAACTCATTACTGCGTGATTTCTGTTTTAACGCTATGGGCATTCATTGTGATCGCAGCGTCTCGACTTGTGAATACAAGAAAGCCTAGCTAACGCAAAGGGAAGCGCGCGACAGCCTTGGTATATAGTACGCAAGTCACCAAATCGGCCCCCATTTAGGATTGCCCAGCAGTATCAACGTAATCTATACATCGTTGAAAAGTACTTTTAGTGCGCTACAATTCCCTCGCTGACACTGTGGGTCTATCTTCATTCCTTTAGCCGTTGTAGCCGCTCAAACATGCCATCTAGCGCAAAATTCCGCGAAAATTTGAACGTACAGCAGTTCAAGGTCATCCAAGGTCGATGATTTTGGTACCAATCGAAAGAGCATATGCGAGTTCCTATTAGTCATTAATAGTAACTTTGGTCCTATCTTGCACCGTTTCTGAGATACGGCGACTTATTGGCTGAAAATTGCGTATTTTTCATACCCCTCTCTTATTCGGCGCCCCCGCTCCCTATCTTCCCGTTGGAATTTCAGGGTGCTGTTCAGCGTCAGGAAACTAGAGTCATGGGGCTACTTGTGGTGAAGGTTGCGTAATCCTAACTCCAACCGTCTTTGACTGATCCACCCGTGTGACGGACAGACGGACGGACGGACGGACGGACGGCCAGACGGACGGGCGATGGCGTATAGCGCGCTATAGCATATATGCTGTCGCGCGCTAAAAATGTTAGTAGCCTACGGGCGTTGTTATAAGAGCAAAACCAGGTACAGAACCGGGCGTTCATAAACTACTGGCGAATTATCAAACCGGTTTCGGTTACAAGTTTAGGCCTACGAACGGTAGAGTTTATGATCGGACCCAAACTCAATCCACTCAAGCGTGACGAGAAAAGTTCGCGATGCCGATTTTCTTAAGTTCTGCAGTATGAACAGTGAGTAATGCGCTATAAACCAGCGTATGCGTGATTGTCTGTGTCAAAAAAAACTCATGTTCGCGTTTGCTTCGACTCGTTTTTTTTCCGGTGCATGTTGTCGCTAAACGATACATTCTACAGCAAAAGTGTCCGAACAGTCAAATATAAACTTGCCTGCTAGGAACACTCTGGTACAAATTTTACCCCGTGAAAGCCACATTACAAACAGACAGGCGGATGACGTGATGATGCCAATAGCCAATCATACGGTGTAGCAGTACGATCGGCTAAAATGACGTGTTTGTGTAATTTTGTTACTAAGAGGCGTTACATTGTTTATATGTTACAGGCATATAGTGAAATCAGTCATTACGCGTAATGCCTAAAGATTTCAGGCATTAAGCGAAATAACTAATTCACTCAGTCGTTTCACGAAATGACTAAAATCTCTAGGCATTTCACGTAATGACTGAAATCTACTGTCAGGTATTTCACGTAATGCCTAAGAACTATGAACGTGTTAATGTGCTCATCCATATGATCTGTTTATTAGGAAACTTCAACCAGAAAATTTATTGACAAATATTGACATGTATTTAAACAGATATAAATCTATTAAGAGCACATTTGAATAGAAAATATTACAAATTTCATCATTTAAACTAGTCCATTACTAGCTATAAAATCACCGTATGTCTGCCATACACTGGAATAACGCAGCAATTTACTTGTTGCTGCATGACAGCTGCAGCTGCTGTCACACTTCAGCTGAGCTTTGAAACATTTACATTTCAAATTACTACATTTATTCTGCAAGGCTGCACAGTCACATTTAACAAATCCTTGTCTGCCAGATGTTGTACATTTCAGGGCTTCATTAAGTGAAACATGTTTATCCTTGTTAATGTCACTGTCCTTCAGTAATTGTTGAGGGCAACGAGTCAAGTCAGCTCGAGTGTACTTATTAGACAGGATGCCGCGTCGTGTGGCAATGGTGTAGAGGTCGTTTTCATTCTTGTCAATGATGACACCTAGGATATTGCGAGGGTCCCCCTCCCCCTGTCCACCATAGGAATTGGCAGGGCAACATTGTCCGCTATGTTGCCAGCTTGCAGCTCAATGCGTGATCTCTTGACCATTCTTTTTGCTTGATCTCTCAGACACTCTCTTGCCCTCTTCCTTTCACCCAGAATGTTGCGGTGACGCAGTCCCAGCTAGTGGTGAGGGACTGAGCCGTGGTGGCAGAGACGCTGGAAGCTGATCATCAGACAGGGGGTGGTGGTGGCAACTATTGCGAATAGTGTTCACCACACCTAGTTTATATTAATCAATATAATGATAGTCACTTACTTGTTCAGGATGTAATATTCATGTCAAGACTTGGTTTTTTTTGTCGATCAGCTCTCTTTAGATCATCAATTGTTTGAATGCGTTTCCTTGGGAAGTAAGTGTCCGTTACATTTCTCATATACTTTATACAATTCTCTTTTAAACAAATTTTCATAGTCAATAGGTTGTTGCTCTGTTTGCTCCATTCTAGCTTATGTGAGCATTTCTAGGAGGTCATAGAGGTCATATAATACACCCCACATATTCGACCCCTCTTTTTAATTCTCATCCCTCTTCCCCCTAAATTCTACACTTTACCGCGCCCAAATCCGACCACGGACAACGAAGTTACGTGTGGCTGACTCCCGATGTCGGCAGAGACTAAGTCCGTTCCGGTCGAACTCATTCCATTATAAATCCCTGGAAATTTCCATTAACATAAACACCCCTTTTTCGGAACCTTCTAGAACCCACTTGGGTTCGCCCAATTTACCCTCCCTCACCTTTTGGACTCGTCTATCGGGTATATAAGGAGACGACGGCGACAGTTCGTCAGTCAGTCGTCCGGGAAGCCCGGAGACCAGGTCTTCCTAGAAGACTTGAGCCGTGTAGTCCGGATCCTCCTTCCGCCGCGAATTCCTCGAAGGTCAATTTCCGGGAACCGAACCGCGACCGCTACAATTAACTTCCGGTGAATAGGAAGTTACCTGCCGAACCAGTTCGAGTCGAATCCAGGTCGAACCAGTTCGACCCCCAGTTTTTACCGAAGATCCGATTTCACCCCAGTTTTGGAGGTCAGTGTAATCCACCGCTCAACCGAATCTACGAAGTTACGAACCCACCATGGGAAATTCCTCTTCTATACCGGCCTTGGAAGCGGCTCTGCCCATGGTTTACGAGATGTAAGGACAGCGAACCCTGAGACGGAAGTGGAAAGGCCACGAGCCCCAACGAGAACCCATGAGATTTTATAGATCAACTTCCGGTCCCGCCAAAACCTTACACTTATGGGAGCTCAACTTCCAACTTCAGTAAGGCTACTGCTGCCAGTCTAGACACCTGTACAGATAGGTAACGGTGTAGCTAGACCAAGGCAGCCTATCAGATGCTGACACATGGTTGGCTTTTGACTGTTTACTGCACTGTACAACTTATTTCGCTTTCTGCCTAAACCAGTCCAGGCACTTAGTGCAAAATGAACAACGAAATTTCAGTCATTACGTGAAATGCCTAGAGATTTTAGTCATTTCATGAAATGACTGAGTGAATTAGTTATTTCGCGTAATGCCTGAAATCTTTAGGCATTACGCGTAATGCCTGATTTCACTATATGCCTGTAACATATACACGTGTAACTAAGTAAGTAAGTAAGTGAGTGAGTCATGAATTTCTTTCATTTATTTTGATGTGGAGTTTCTGTGAGGTTAGGAACCTGCGAATAGGTCTATAGCCTACAAAGAACTGTGGCAGTCTGGCGGATTATTTATTTTACTTTTATGTACTACTTAAGTAGTGCATTCGTATAATTTATGTTTGCAACTTTGCATGCATATGCGGCATGATATGCCTATACCAGTACTTATCCGTCTACGCCTACCTTGCTACCTTTGCGATGAATAAACGTCAGCACTATTTACCATAAATTTTTAAATTTAATACTGCCAGCCATTTGCCAAACTGCTCATGCCATGGCGGAGCGTCAGTCATGCATGCTACTCCGTCATTGTGTTGTGTGGGCGTAAACATGACATTACTCACGCACTGTCTTGGCCAGGCGAATCAATGGGTAAAACAGTAAACAGTAGGCCTACAGCAGGCCTATGCTATAGGCCTAATCAGCGATTGTGTCGTACAGTCATTCATGCAATTTGCACGTAAATACATAAAATATGTGATATACGTATGTTGTAAATTACACCAAATTCGCAGCCATAACGTGGATGAGCGAAACCGAGTACTACAGCCTATATACTCAGCAGAAAATTTGAAAAAAATGGCCACTAAAACTCCCATCACACCATAAACATGTTGCTAATATTAATGTCAGCTTTTTAAAACAATATTCACCTGGTTTGGCGGAAGCAACTGAGATATAATGAGATCATTATGTTATCTTATCATTATTATTATGAACTTATCATTTTTAAGGATAAGTTCATTGCAAACTTACTTTTGCTTACTAATTTTACTGACTTTTTAAGTGAACGAATCTTCAAAATCTGTACATAGTGGATGAAGTTATGAAGTTATGAAAGTTGATGGCTAACTTTTTAAGAACCATCACTCAGTATGTTAGCCGGAATATGTTAGCACGTTTTAAGTCGTATTGTAA
>Ga0209788_1000316_pt1 | contig 12425 bp, 18 predicted proteins | sample WorMetLIZISLAND1_2_FD_187415 | JGI IMG/M metagenome (GOLD analysis project Ga0209788, IMG submission 187415) | Marine gutless worms symbiont microbial communities from Max Planck institute for Marine Microbiology, Germany - Olavius clavatus LIZARD... ...
GGCCTATAGAGCAAGCCGCGGACGAACCGGATGTACAATCGCTGCAGGAGATGCGAAAACCTTACATCTGTTCAAATAACGTTCAAAATTCGCAGTAGACGGCTGCCCAAACGAATCGAAATATTCTCCGTAGCCATCCTTTAGACTCATGCACACCCAATGGCGGCCGGGTTGGCTAGCTGGATCGGTGTTGACGACCAGTAGATGCGGCTTTTGGGCAGACCGTCGGCGCTGAATACTCCGTCAAAGTCCTCGGCACACGCCCGCCTCAACACGCGGTCGATCTCCGTGTTCATACTCTAAAGTCGAAAACCACGTTCCTGTTGTGGTCGACTTCGAAGACGTTTTCAAATTCCGCGCAGGCAATCACTGTCACGGTAGTGTTCAGAGCCTGGCGAAACTTTGGTGCCAGACGCACGCTTCCCTCTCTCACCAAACTGAAGTGGTCGTCTTGACCAAGGTCGGCTGTTAGATCGAAAGGTACAAAGCATACCCATTTGCATAGTCCTCGAGATCGATATAGATTACTTCGTCCACTCCCAGCTATCCGGTTCCGACAAATACGGTGTTGTAGGCCCTTATATAGTGCTCGTTCATAAAGTTGGGCTGTATGGGCATGACGGCGTGCTGTTGTTGTCCATCCAGATACAAGCCAATCTCGCTGAGAATGAAATGTTGAAAGTCGAACGGGTTTAGCGCACGATTGCCATTAAATGCCCCATTGTCGACCAGCACGATCACCATGCACGTGGGTAGTTGACCGGAAAAGTTTCTCGTGGTTGACGTCCATATAACTGTGGGAATCGTAAACGATTTCCACACCATACGTTGTATGGGATACTTTGAGGTTCTGCGTTCCAGAGCTTTAGCGTGAGCGAGAAATACTGACGGCATCAACTTTGCTTTTCGAACAAACAGTGAGGCGTGCATGATCTTGGCTTTGTAAGTGGCATCTCCCATCAGGCAGAATGCGTCGTTGCTGCGAATCAACTTTATCTTTACTCCAACCTCATTTAGCACGTAATGATCTTGAAAGAAGATGTCGGCATGTATACGACCCATCATGTCAATCACCCGAGACTGTCAAACGAGATTGTGCCGGTTGGCCAATCCTTCGTTGATTTCGTCGTCAGTTTCAAAATCAATGCTATCCATGTTGCCGGCAGTGTCTTTGTAGTAGAGGGCAGACCTGAGCTGAGACTTCTTGGCATCTCGTCCGTAACTCAGCAACCTCTCGAGCATAGCCCGGTAAAGATACATGTTAGTCGACAACGTTATCAGTGCCGTTGAGCGAAATGTCCACCTGCGAAAACAGGCTGTGCAGAAACAGATTCACTGGACCTACATCCGTATCGGCCGCGAGGTTATCACCATTTGCTTGCGTCACTTTGGCCTTCATATACAGCAAGGTGTTGGCAAAGTCAACGTAATAGTCTCCCGCACCCCTCAAGTCAAATTCAATCGGTGAACCATCGCTAACCGTCGTCAGGGGATGATACTCGACCAAACTGCCCTGCTCCATGCTCGTCTGAGTCGGCGGAGTGGAAAAGAGGTCCAATTCCGACTTTGTACATTCGCAGGATATGTCATGTGTGAAGGCCATATCGTTAGCATGCAGACGTGTCTTCCTTCTCTTGCGCGTGTTGCGTCCTCCAAGACCGGATCCAGACTGACGAATCAGACTCTCTGCAGTCCATTTTATACCCTCTGGGACGCGTTTTTTGATGGATTCCTTGAAGCCGTGTCCACTGCCCAACACGTCATCAGCAACATCCATGCTGGTCCTGAGAGCATCCAAAGCCAGAGTCTTACCGTGTGTCTTAAACAGTGCTTCCCAGACCGTGGCCGCGCTGATATCTGCTACTGACAAAAACCAGTATCTGCCCACCAGCTTGACGGGAGTAGTAGTCTTCGTACATGTGGCGACTGGCGTTGCAGCAATAGGCTGTCCTCTTCATGACTCTTCGGTGACAAATGACGAATCTGAGTGTATGCAGGTGCTTTTGTAATCAGAAATACGGGTGGGTGGCACGACGAAATTCTAGAACGACGAACGATTTTCCAAAAAGAACAGGTACGGGCTGTCTGGTGTCGGTCATTATGTTTATCTCTATGGTGTCAAAGTTCTTCTTCTGCAGCAGAATGTAGTGGACGGGATTGAAGACCTTATGCACGTTCACGTCTTGCTCTTTCTTTGGCTTGTCCACTATGTGAAGAAGCGGCGCTTTACTGTCGCCGACGATCACATGTTCCAACAAGTCGCAATAGATGTACATGCGATCAACCTGCGTGCCTTGGACGAGCGACACAGAGTGTTCGCTCGTGAAATCTCCAAAGTACTTCTTCCTCGCCTCCATACCCAGGATATCGGCCAAGCCGTGACTGAATCGTATGCCGATAAACATGTTGCTCACTACACGCATCGTCACCATCACATTACCGGTGGTGTCGTTGTACAAGAAGGATGCCAGCAACGGTTCGTCTTCCCGTAGCGGCATCTGCCCACTTGTTCGAGGTGTAGCGTCTCCATGAGTTCTTCCATATCCGTGTGATTATGTGACGGAAGTATCAGGTGCGACAGAAGCAGTGTCAGGTACATGGGCCCGTCTTTCACGAAAATCTCGTAGTAACACTTGCCTCCGACCACATTTGACACCTCCACCGGCACGCTTATCTCCGTCATAATGACCTCCCAATCGCCTTCCTGCTTGACTTTCTCCAGCAGTTTCGTAATGTATCTGGACACCGTGTGGTTGGGATAGTAGTCCATCGAGCTGTTGGACGGTAGGGTCACATAAAACCAGCTCAATGCGGTCTGATTTCATCCACCCACGAGTCGAACTTGGTGGGATAGCCATTCAACGACATGAGATACTGTATCTTACCACCGTCTTTCCTCGTCTTCAGTATGCAATCTATGTGGAACTGCTCAGCGTCAGATTTTGACACCTTTTGAACTTCGTACTCGTAGAACCTGCCTTTTATAAGTTCGCCGGCCAGATCTCTGAGTTTGTACGTGACGGGTGTGGGTGTCGTGGGCAGACGTGACGCAACTTCGGAAATCTCCTCCAACCAGCTGCCGAGATACCCCTTGCGAAATGGCTGACGCTGTATTGCTAAGCAGACCCTATCGCCCATGTCGAGTTTCCACTTGTGCGATTTCAGTTTCGGCGGATAGAGACGGGACCTGACCTCTTCTTCATTGTGCGGACCGACTTCTACCAGTGCCATTCCTATCAATCGGTGGTAAGTATTATTGTACGAGTACAGGAGGTTGTCCAACACGTCCAAGTATCGTCGGGTGTTTGCGTGGGTGAAATAACGAAACATCTTTGTCTTTAGAGTCCTGTTGAAACGCTCCACTATGCTGGCTTTCAAGTCCTCATTCTCGCTGGTGTAAAAATGTATGCCTTGTCAACGAAGCATGGACTGAAACGTCGAGTTTAGAAATTCCGTCCCCTTATCGCTTTGCGGCATGTTCGGCATTCTTTCGACGACAATCTTTTCAAAAGCTTCCGCCACGTTGCTAGTGCCTTCATTCTGATGGGGAATGCCCAAGAGCATTTCGTAAACACGTGTATGCAGGTTAGGAGGTACCGCATACCGTCGTTGAACGGGGAAAGTCTCCAGACGTCCACCAGATGTAACCATCTGTTACAGGTCTGCGATGTCTTTCGAGTACGTTCTGCAATGCAGAAATCGTATTCTCCTGGGCTTGTGCAGCGTATAGGCGTCTCTTCCACTCAGAAATTTTTTCGTCTCATGCTCCGAACTACCGGCATATCGTTTCAAGATGTGCGCTCGACCGAAACTGCTGGGTGCATGAGGATCTGTATAGACGGCGTCTAAGGCATCAATACTGGTCCCACTGTTGTCGCATGCCTCTACCCGTCTTCTTCTTCTTTTTCGAGGGTTCGGTGGACCAGTTGATTTTGGGAGTCCCTTCCTCGACCTGCGGCCGATTGTCGACATTCAGATATCGACTTAGCTCACCGACATATTCTCTCACCTTGCGATCGTCGGCAAGAGAAGCGTTGCACAGAGTGTCGGACAGTCGAAGATATTTTGATCGATTTTTGCGACAGCTGCAGCAGGTCTCTGCAACCGCTTGTATTCCCTATCGAATTCGTCTACCAGAACGAGCTTCTTGGTTCTTGGTCGTCTGCATCAGTTCTGCAGTAGTAGACTACCGAGGACAGCCAGGACCGGAGGTAGTAGAGTGGTGAGAAATCCGCCTTTCTGCAGAATCTTGTGTTTTGCTCTCAGCGACGTCTTCTTGGACAGCGCTCTGAGGTCCTGTCACTTTCGACGAAGTCGAGTCATCTGAAGACTGGTCAGCGGTAGGTTACCTTTTATAACGTTCTTGGCACACTCGCTGACGCAGTTGACGAATTTCTTGTCGCACTTGCGAACGTACTCCAGCTTCGCCCTGTCTCCCATCTTGCGTATGCGGTTCAACACCGGCAGGTACTTTCTCGTGAGTTCGCTCATTCTTTTGGCACGTAGACGTACTGAGTCTCTCTGGGGAATATGTTTGTCCACAGTCGGAGCTCCTCGTCCTGTTCTCGATGGAGGTTGACGAGCAAATAACTGTAGGGCTCTCGTGTCGCGTCCTTATACGCTTCCACGGCAAAGGCGGACTTGTTGGGATACATCTGTCGCACCAGACTGGCAAACTGGCTGGCGTCGCGAGGATTCTTGAACAGGACCATGTAGTGACTGTTGAGACTAATGATTCTGCTCTAGGAATACGACGCTGGCGTTCCGATGATGGGACCCTTTCGCAAACATGTTGGCCACCTCCTCGTTCGCCCTGTTCATCAGGTCGTCGACTATGAGCAACACTGGCTGGCTACTGTCGAAATCTTCCAAGTTTGGCAGACCCCGTCGAAATTCTACGCCACGGTATTTCGACTTAAGTCCTCCTGTTCCCACTGGAACACTGGGCGACGAGTGATCTCCATTCTCTGCCGTCACCAGCAACAGCCTCTTCCCAGTCGACACCCATCGCTTGTAGGTCATCTCTCAACGTGTCTTCTTGGGTCTACCTCTTTTCCTCTTCCCACCTTCTGGGGTCCACTGTACTGCTGCACTGACTGGTCTTGATGGTGGGAGACGTAGGACGTGACCGATGAATCGTCTTCGTCTCTTGTCAACTGTATCGTGTAGATTGTCCACTTTTGTTCTTTCTAGCAAGTCCTCGTTGCTGACGTGATCTTTCCACGAAATGCCCAGAATATTTCGCAGACATTGCCTGTTGAACAAATCCAGCATGTGCCTACTCTGGGCCATAGGTGTCCAGGTTTCTCCGGCATACATGGCAGTAGGTAGGACAACTGAGGTATAGAGACGTAACTTGGTGTTCATGCCAATGCTGCTGCAGACGCCGGAAGACTCCTGAGGCTTTTCCTATCCTTGCACGAATGTCCGTGTCCACATCACCAGTCCTCGACATGTAACTTCCTAGGTACTGGAATTTGTCTACATATTCAATGTCTTTCTGGTCAACTGTTAGCGGTATGGCCTGATGTTCACCAACAATCATTGCTTTAGTCTTCTCTGCACTGATCCGTAGTCCAACCTTCATGCCATTGTTCTGGAGACCAGTGGATGTCTTGCAATGCATCCCTGATGTTACTAAGGAAAGCAATATCATCCGCAAAATCGAAGTCTGCCAGTTTTCCTGGACCCAGCTGAATACCATAGTCCTGACCATGAGTTGTCTTCCGCATTATGAAGTCGATTATGATGTACAGATGAACATTTAAATTTCACAAGGTAGTGCGGCAACAGAATTCAGTTGCAGTGGAAGACTATTTTATCGTATTCCGCAGTTTATCCAAGAATCCAAAAGTGAAAGAATTATTGAAATCGGTCCACATTTGCCAAAGTTATCGTGAAAATAAAAATGGCACCTTTTTGTGGCCTCGGTGTATAATAATAAAGAACTCTCGTCACCTACAGCAGGTGACGCTGTGCATTGCATTTAAAACGATGCATCTTACAGCAAAAGTGTTTGAACTGGAGCCATCATATCAATGCTTTCAACCTTCCTACACTCATTCCTACACTCATTCCTTCCTCCCTATTAGCACTATCCATCTGTCGTCGGTCTGTCGCACTGTGCACTGTAGTTAAAGCGAAAAAGACGACGACCTGTGAGGAAACGGCCTGTTAGTTAGTTCTTCTGTTTGGGCTAGAGTTCGGCCGCCTTTCTCACTCTCATATCCATGGTTCACTTTCACATCTCGGCCAAAAGAGGTGTTGTTTCCCATGGTGAGTGCATAGGTCCTGTTGCGTGAAGAAGTCTGTCTTGTTTGATGCTTGTTCGATGACTGTTCGAAGTTCGTTGACCTTGAGTTAATGTTCGATGACCTTGAGTTGTTGTAGTTGTTCTGTTGTAGTTCGAGTTGTAGTAGTTGTAGTTCTGTCTTCCCCAGTTTCCAAACAGGAGCCGAACAGGAGCCACAGTCTCTCATGATGTGCACGCCACGGAGGCGCGATGCCAACTGAGCCTCTGCCTCGTTTTTGTAGCTGAGCAATACTAAGTTCTTGTCGCCTAGGGGTGTTGGGATAAGTCCATCCCGGTTTCCAGCCAGAAAAAGGGCTGTTCCTGGCCTTTTCTACGGCTGACAGGCTTATAATAGTCCAGATGCCCGGAAGTATGAGAGGAGCTAAAGGTTTCCTGCCTGGGCAAGTCTCGTGGGAAAGTTAAGTTGTGTGGGCGGGGTGTAGAGTTAGTGAAATGTGTAGGCGGAAGACTTAGTGTTATTTTAGACTGGAAGTGTTGTTTTAGTTAGCAATTTGAACCTTCACATTCTCCCCTACCATTAACCAGTGGTCTGATCAATCCCTTGATCACAGGAAAGATCGTGCTGGTATAGTTAGTTGTAGTTAGAAATCCCAGCATTTACAAGAAACACCTCACCATAATTTCGGCGGGTCGTATGTATTTAAAAGACACTACCATGACCTTAAGCTAAGTTTGGCTTGGCAGCTCTTACCACTTTGGTCATGGTTTATATTACGTACACAGTCTTGACTTGGTTACAAGTCGAGCTACGACAGTTCAGAAACATGCACAGTCAAATTTTAGGCCTAAGAGAGTCAAACTACGACATGCAAGCAATAATGTTCCGTAACAATCAGTTATCAATGCAAAAAGTAACTTAGAACTAGTTAAAACACTGTCCCGAATATTCACAGTTTTTACGACATCGAAAAAACTCTTAATTAAAAAACTTTCAGTTCGATGTTCACGAAATACAGCGTCTTCTAATCCAGCATAAACAAGATCTTCTCATTCAGCATAACGGCTGATCGACGACGATGCTCAGATTGCCGAAGACGATGTTCGGACTCCGGATACGGTTGACGACGACGATGTTCGGATTGACAACGACGATTCTTCGGATTGACGAGACGATTCGACGGACAACGACTGACGACGATTCGACGGACGACTCTTCTAACGACGAATAGACACTTCCTGAAGAAGAACAAGCAAATGGAGTCGAATGACCAGTTCGGCTTTGCCTGCTTCCATGTGATGAACGGTGGTCATTCACTCACCACAAGTCGTCTTCATAATCTTCCTTCCTATCCTATATACGAAGCCCAGATAAACCGGACTTTCTGACATAACTTCTTTGTCTCTCTCATGACTTTATTGACACTATTATCTTGGTTGGCTTTATTACCCCCAACCAATGCTCTTTACCGTAGCTGCCGAGATTAATCTCTTCTGCATCAGATATGCAGCTTCTCTCATCCGTCACCACAAACGATCTTTGTGGGGTAGTTGACAATGTAGAAAATCGAACAGCGTGCTGTCGATTAATCGGATCAATTTCTCCATCACAGTCGCAGCTTGGCTGGCTTTCAGCTCTCATCTGCACTGCAGAACTTACACCTTTTCCATCCTTCAGACGATCTTCATTTACGGTGTGTTGTTGGGCGCCAGCCGGATTCACGGTATCTGGCAACGAATAACTGTGGCGAACTCTCTTCTGGACTCCCCTACCAGAATGGTTGCACTCTTCTTGCTTCAACTTCTTTTTGTGCCTGTGGAAGTTGAGGAAATTAACAGGAACATTTTCTTGTTTTCCACTTCCAGGATCGCTGAAATCATGCAACGATCTCTGTCTTCTTTCTTTGAGTCGAAACCGTGTTTCGAATTCTTCATCTCTGAAGCGAGATGGTCTTGTGGAATGAGTGGGTCTTCCCTGCTCGTTGTTCGATTCGAACTCCCTGTTCGATGGTGCAGTTTGAAACTGCTTGTACAGAATTTCTTTCCGAATATTCACGCCACCAATCTCTTTGGCGCTCATAGCGTCTTTGACATTTTCGGCATCCTGGGCATCTCTAACACCTCCAACATCTTTGGCATCAATGGCGCCTTTGATGCTTTTAGTGTTTTCGATACCAACGGTAGCTGTGATGTCTTCGCTACTTGTACTGTTCTTGAAATCTTTACCTACAACTTCTCCATTACTTCTGAACTTTTCAAAGTTCATTCTTGCAACGGCATCTATAACTTTGTTTGCATCGTCAAATTGTTCAGAATTCTCCAACTTCTGTATTCGACGGTCGTTTTCCATACTCTTCTCATAATCCTTGTTAACAACGTCAATTGGGCGATTAAGCCAAGCTTCGTTTTGCGAGCTCACAGGACTTTGAGTTGTTGTTCGAGAGCTCTCCATTGTCCTTTGCAGCTGCTGAGGGTTTTCATGCATTAAGCCCTCTTCGGCCGTAGCCAAAGTACGCAGGGGCCCAAGGCCGGTTAGACCTTGGTGCATGTCACATCCTCGAACTATCGTTAAACCAGACGATAATTCATTCTCCACTTTCTCCTCATCTGCTTCACTCTTCTCATACTTCTTACACTCTTCCTCTACGTCATTCTTTATATACGGTGCCACAATGCCTCCAATTGGACGGTTGACCATGGTGCAGGGTTCGAAACTCGCTGCTCCTCTCTTGTCATCGGTCCAGATTTTGTCTCGGAGATCAGAAAGATTCTTCAGACATTCTCCAATTCCATCAAGACAGTTACTGCACTCCGTAACCACCGACCCAATTAAAGGCATCCCGCCTTCATCATAGGTCTGGGCCTCAACTAGGAGACCGGGGTCCACTGTTGGTTCGACAGCTTCGCTAAAATGGCTACAAGTTCGAGAGATCTTCTCTTCCATCGGGGCCCATAGCCCATAGGGATGTGGAGTATCCACCGCAGTATCTGCATGTTCGTCCAGCATGCCCATAGACGTACCTCCGACAATTGGTGCAGAAGTCACTAAATCCACGTATGAGTCTCATTGTCGTGTCCGAATGTTCTGTTCAGCTCCAGCAACAACGGTCGCAACAGTTGCATCCTGAGCGTCTTGCTCCAGACATCCAGGTTCTCCTGCCGTGTTCGATATCATCACGGGACACTTCTCACCATTATCTTCCTCAGTAATAATAATAAGACTGCCAGGGCCAGAATTTGAGTATACCGCTGCCCGGATCGTAGCATGCGTGACCGGTACAGCAGCGGTCGCGGCTTCCAAATCACCCGAGATAAATCCCGAACTATCTTCCACCGTGTCCAGCTCAATGACAGCCAGGGGACGAGTTTCTCCTTGACTCAAAAACTGTTCAGAAGTCTCCGTCAACTCAACGCGAGCTGGTTACATCGGCCCGTCAGTCGACTCCAGCGGCTCCACTAGCTGATTGCGTTCTGACCGAACAAAAGCAGAAGGTGGGTCTGTCGGCTCATCAGCGGAATCCGTGCCTTCTAAAACAGAAGATGGGTTGATCGGCTCGTCAGCGGATTCCACATCTTCAAATGGAGCTTCCCCCAAGGCTCCGGCCTCTTCACTGGCCATAACATAACAAGCTTTTTCCAAAGCTTCGGCCTCAACAGGTCTAATAGAACAAGCTTTCTCTGAAGCTCCGGCGTTCATCGCCAAATTTGAATTCTCCGTCTCTTTCTTCTTATGACAGCTCTCTTCTCTCTTAGAAGCGCTGGTTACCGAGAAGGATGGAATATACGGGCCCATCTCCCCTCTAGGATGCCATCTCGCCGAGGAGAAACGAGGTCGGCGGCAGTGTCCATTCTCAGTGTCTTTCCCTCGTGTTCTTGAAGACTCTCCCCTACCAGGATGAGAGTAGGGTCTTCTGTGATCGATGCAGCGTCCAGTCTTGACGTCTTACGCAGTTCGATTATGACCGGCTCTCCCGGGTCGTTAACGCACATCGTTGTTCGGTCCTTTGAGCTCCTGCTGAATGTTCGGGTTCTTTGGTTCTCTCTGAATGTTCGAATTCTTTAACTTGCGACGCTGATGGTTCGGATTCTGACACCAGTTGCTGTTCGGCTTCTTCGCAGCTTCTCAGTCGTTGTTTGGCATTTTTGCGATTTGACGCTGATTTAAAAACTCTCGTACGGCTTGCTGTCGCAGCCTGTTCGTGTTCTTTGACTTCTCTCAAATCTCCTTCGAAGCCACCACCTTCTTGTTCGTCTTCTTCATCCACGTAAGTAGCTTCAAACGACATTCCAAATGATTTGTCTTTCTTCAAAGTGTCGACGACCTTGCCATCTTCAAGCGTCAGTAGTAGATGTCCTTGGCCCACTTTAAACTTTGGCACGATATCTTGTCCCAGAACAAGAGTATCTCCAACATATGGCAAAACGAACAGCTTGAATGTCAGCATTCGTTTGCCGATCCAGATGGGTGCGGCTAACACTCCAGTAACAGCCACATTTCCGTGGGCTCTCGTCATGACTGTCTTCTTCTTGCTTTCGTGTATTCGCCATTTACATCGCTGGGCTGTCTCTTCTCCGACGAAGGAAGCTTCAGCAAATACAGAGAGTGAGGCACTGATGCGGTGAGTTCGGACGAATCGGTTCTCCTGACTGACAATTCTCTTCTCCATTTCATCGAGTTCCATGCTCAGCGCTCTCAGAGCTGGTTCTGACAATCTTCTTGTTGTGTTATTTCGACGAGTTTCTTCCTTGCTTTGTCGAGTTCTTTCAGCATCTCTTGTTTCGTTCGTGAAACTCTCTGTGGTGTCACTTCAGTTGTGCCATGTTGCTTGTCGACTTGGTGCAGTGCATCAGTTGTTCGTTTTTGCTGTTCTTTGACTCTGTTCTGCAGGGCGTCGGTTGTAGGTTCGGTGACATGCTGGGTTGGGATAGGTGCTGACACTTTCGCCTTGCTGCTGTAGGCAGCCTTGTTCTTCGCTGCTAGTGGTCGCTGGTGCCACTTCTGTTGTTCGAAGACTTCGCCTCGGTGCTTGTTCATTGGTCGTGTTGATGGTTCAGATTGTTCACCAATGGAGATCGTCTTGCTACCAGTTCGACTGTTCTGGATAGCTTGTTTGTCAACTTCAACCAATGGGCCAATCTGCTTTAAGTTTGCAGGACACTGTTCGGCCTTCTCCTGATGGTGTCTCTGTTTCGAATGAGTTGACCTGTGTTCGGAACGAACAGTTTTCTGTTCAAATTCTTTAGCTGCCCGCGACGCTGCCTGGTCTTGACGATTCAAGTGTGAGATCCTTCTACAGCTTGGTAGACGATTGGAGTTGCCATTGCATTTTGCTCCGTCGACGCTGAGTGGACGAACAAAATTATTTGGTTGACCACAATTCGCAGGATGCGGCCCATGCAAACTAGATGAGGTGGATGATACCCCACTGTAAACGTTCGGTGCGGTATGCCTGTTCGAATGTGTTTGCCGACCATTGTTCGATCCACCATTGTTCAGTTTCTTCGGAATTCGTCTCTCCAATTCAGTAAACTTCTTCTCCACTTTCACCTGGAAAGCTTTGATAGAATCGACTATTCCGTTCAGAACTTTCCGAACTTGAAACAATTCACCTTGTTCGTTCGTCGTGGCTTCATGACGTCTTGTTGTGTCTACAGTCCATGCCTCCAGTTGTAACGCGATCCGAAGTGCAGAGTCCAACTCCAGATTGGTTGGTTGTCGTTCACGAATCTTCATCGCAAAGTCTGGGTCTCCTAATGCATCCAGAAAGTGGTTGCACGCAATCACTTCTTGCATCAGAGGTTGCACATCTGGGAATGCCAATGCAGCCAGTCTCCGAATATCACCATGTAGATTCTGAAGTGATTCATCTTGTTTGCGTCTTCTATTCCGGATTTCGATTCGGTGCTTGTCAGGAAAAGCCTTATCTGCAAAAGATATTTGCCACCTCCTTCTCCAACGAGTTGCGCAGATATGCTAGCTTCTGTGCTCGACTCCACTTGTTGTATTCAGCACAGTTAGTAAACTGTGCCCAGAATGTCTCAAACGAAGTCTGGCCGTCGAACTTCGGCGGTTTCATCATGTGCTTGGGCGCAGAGAGGATGTCTTCTTCGTCCTTGGAAGAACTGGATTCAGATAAGCTAGCTGAATCGGGCTTGGCCTTGTTCGACCAAATTC
>Ga0209788_1000317_pt1 | contig 12419 bp, 7 predicted proteins | sample WorMetLIZISLAND1_2_FD_187415 | JGI IMG/M metagenome (GOLD analysis project Ga0209788, IMG submission 187415) | Marine gutless worms symbiont microbial communities from Max Planck institute for Marine Microbiology, Germany - Olavius clavatus LIZARD... ...
CATTCAAACTCTAATACGTCCATTGCACTGGCCGGGTAGGATTTACAGACCATTTACGTTCTCGATCTCCACATTCATATCGCCCGATATCGACAAAAGTGCAGTTAGCCACTGCACGGTACTTCACCGAATAAGATACATTCAATGGCATTGGTCTTAGAACATTAGGTCCTGGGCCTACACGTCCTTAACAGAAATGGTTTTTTGCAGCTCAAACATGAAATATGCCGGTTTCAGTAGAGGAAAACAAAATGAAACCAAGAAGCTTAGCTACTGCAGACAGAGAGCGCGTCAGCTACGCATATGTCTTTCTAGGCTCGCTAACTGATTGTGCAATGCAGTGAACACGGGAGAATCGCAGATGTTGTACAACTTGACTATTGTCAAATCGTATCGACAGTATCAGCTAAAGCCTCGTCCACACTGGCGACTCTGGCGAAAACTACAGTCGCCGATTTCGCGTGTCGTCCGCTAAGCGCACTTTAAGATGAATCGGGCATTCAAGGTCATTCAAGGTCATCCGTATTGGTGTCAGCAGAAATCCAGAACGGATTGTTGTCATAATGTACAACAACTTCGACATTACTTCCGAAACTTACGAAGATGGCATTGGGAAAAAACTGCAAATTCGTCGATTTTAACCACCCACGACAGTAATTTGAGAAACGCTTTCGAATATCTATAAATAGTTTATACCACCAGAAACTAGAGTCACTGATGTACATTTCTGCCGCTGACAGTATGGATCTGTGTTTGTTACTTTTTATGCAATTATTTTTGAAAGTCAAGAGCTCTTCAGTCCAGAAGCGCGAAAGTCAAATGCCCTTTGGTACCAATCGAAAGCGCGTATGCGACTTCCTATTAGTCCGTCATAGTAACTTCGGTCCTATCTTGCACCGTTTCAGAGATATTGCAGTTTTTTTGTGCTCCTGACCTTACCCCTATTCCACCCTATTTCGGGGGTGTTTCCGTTGGATCAGATCGCCGCTGTTGAGGTCAGCTTCAGCAAGTACCTTAAGCTAAATTATTTCGAAGTATTCCAGCCTTTGTGATCACGGTACCTGAACATTGCAGACAGACAGACGACCTACTGTCGCATAATAGCGCTCTGCGTATCATCGCGCTGTAACAAAATTGATAGGACAAGCCTATACGTGTAGAACAGAAATTCAGTGTATGCTGTACTTTGTGCATTAAACATATCGTTACCAAAGTCAGCGGTAGCAATACGCATCGATCAATTGACTAATACATCTGTCGTTTGAAAGAGTATCAACGAAGTATGATTAGGAAATAATTTAAGGACGTATTTGGTTCAAGAGAGAATTTAAAATATCTGCAGTTTATATCACTCAGATGCGTTTTCTGAGCACTATAATGCGCACAAAATGCGCTCTGCAGACACCATAGCTGTATTTGAGGGAAGGGAGGTGAGAGGAACAGAACGGAGAGTTCCCATCTTTTCCTTAAAGGGAGGGGAACTTTCCCGTCCCTCCTTTGCTGAAATCATACATTCGGCTCGCTGTGGGTTAGGACGAAACGCGGCATCAATTTACCGTTGGTAGTTTCAAACGCTTGGTTATATACTTTCCACACAAATTAATTTTCTCGCGCGACTGTATAGACTGGTAAATAAACCCAGCATTTACAGTAGTGAAAGTAGCAATTAAATGCGGAGTCTCGGAAGTCTCGGTGGCAGTCGTCAGCTGCCGGGCATATCTCGGTTACACTCTATTGAGTATATAGGCCTACAGAGTGACATAGTGTCTACTATTCATACATGTGACTGCATCTCTTTACAGAGCATAATAATTACATGTTTCGTGTTTCGTGGTGACAGGACGAACGCCTTGGTACACGACACATAATAGAACTAGTGGATTCACCCCGACAGCGTTTTGCTTCGTTCCAAAAATACAAGATAAACTGACTCTGTCCTGCATGTCCGTACATAAGCGATACACGAAGAGTTGACGTATGACGTGCGACTTCAGACTTATCGAATGCATTGTAAAAAAAATTCGCCCAAACCATTATAGGCATCCATCGGTGACGTGATGCCAGTTTTTTTGTGAATGAATAAGCCAAAGAGTTGCGAAGACATTTGTTAGATGGGAGCATTTTTGCTTGAGTTGCACCTGTACAGTAAGTAAGAATGCGTATATGGTAAGAACTGTAGTTTATCCGTCGGTTTCACGTCTCCATGCACGTTTGAATCTGAAAAGTATGGCAAAAATTCCTGTCAGTCTAAAACTCGGACTGCAGTGAGTTCTATTTAACCCTACTCTCTGTGGAACTCATCGTGGCAAGGAAAAGGCTAAACCTAAAATGTGCAAGCCAGAACTCCTTAGTCCTTTTTGACGAAATGACTGCTGGCATCTCTATTTTCTATCATTCATGGTGAATAAAATCTAGTACGTGGCTATGTGCACATAATATACTAGCAACTGAGAGTTAACTGATAAATCGGTCGCAAGGAAATGTACAAATTTTAATTAAACGTTGTACGTTGAGGATGCATGCATATAATTGCGAATCCACCCTATACGCATTGTTATTTTCGGCATGAAGATTATTGTGATGCTAAGGTTTATGCTCATACGGTTACAGTAGCTGTTTGCTGTTAAAAGCACTTCTAGACATAATTCATTGTGCAAACATGCAAAATGGTCCTGTAGCTGACATAAAAACGCAGCATCAGTCAGATGGTGTGTTACAGTTGCTGGGATGAAGGCGGGACAACACTGAATGTTTAGTGCTGAATGAATACTGTACACACAGTATATGCGGAATTGGACGATGACCTGACGACTTGCGAGTGAAATGTCAGAATCCACGACCGAATCAGTCAGAGTTATTACTGGGGTCCCGCGGCGCCATCCTTTATGCGAATAAATTCAATCAGCCAAGCCCCGCTGACCTTTCGCTTGGACAAGACGACAGTCCGGCAGCCGTCTGCGATACTGTACGATAATGCATAACGAAAGCTAAAAAAATTGACGGCAGCGAGTTTATTGTAGGCCTACCATATACGTGTAACCATAACAGGAAGTTAACGAAAAAGAACTAAAAATAGAAACCGATTACCACTTGAAATCTGGAAAGAAGATCGCAAAGTCTGTGAAGGCAGTGAACAGAATAGGCCTAGAGCGAAAGATTGCCAGTTTCTGTATTTTCAGGTCGCTAGATTTCGTCCGTCACACTCAAGTCTTGCATGCATTTTCTACCCATTTTCATAGTCCGTCATTTTCTCGTCCTGTAGGCTCTACATTTTCAGTCAACCATGAGTGAAGTGTTGATAAAGTCAGAAAGTCGATGGTGTTGAGTGAAGAGTTGTGTACAGGGGGTCTATTTATTACATTACAGCTCGTCGTGTGTCTCGGTCTCGCTCTCACGTTTCACGCACTTACCTAATTATAGGTACGCCGCCGTTGCCAGCAGTGAGTGGGATGAATGACGTCATCGGTGATGTAGTGCAGCCATGCCGACGGCAAGATGCGGTCAAGCGTGAACAGGTCGGAGCATCAATCAGTGATGTAGCACCAGCCGACGGCTAGAGCTGATGCATACAGCATGGCTGCGGTGACTGCTTGCCATATACTGTAGCCTATCACTTGTATACCTTCCTAAACTATACTAACAGTGCTGCACAAGACAGCATCAGTTATTTTCTGAGACTTGAGTCTGATGTAATGTCGTATACAGTATCTCTCTTTCTATAGTCGGGCGGTTGTAGATCAACGCACGCGACCACCGTATACAGTATACTTATTCTTAATCTTAATGCCATAATCTTACGTCCGTTAGCTTACAAAGTTAGAGATTTTGTCAAGCTGAATGTGTTACATTGTACAGTGTGTGTGCTTGTCTCAAACACTGGTCGATGCCGACTGCGATCAGCGGACGTCGACACTTGCATCGTTCCGCTAACAAGAATGCGCCTTGGCGACATGAGTTTCTCGGTTGCTGGCCCGCGGCTGTGGAACAGTTTACCAGCTGAGTTGCGCCAGCCAGACGCCGAGATGGGACAGTTCAGAACTTCAGACGGCTTCTGAAGACGTTTCTGTTTGAGCGAGACTGCGGCGCATAGCGACTTTTCTGTTAATAGGCGCCTTAGAAGCTTACTTACTAACTTACTTACTTACGAAGTTACGACGCCTGAACACAGTTCCATCTAGAAAGGCTTACCACTTATACTGACTGACTCGTTTGATCACATGTTGCAAATGTACATGACCAATGTGCAACAAAAGTGTTAAAGAAAACAAGAAGAAAATAACATAACCAAGAACTGCATCAAAATAAATAAGAACGTATAACTTCCTGTTATCATGTACATAGGCCTATCATATTTATACTGGAAAGCTGATAGGCTATGATTTAGTATCACCTTACTGAAAATTTGTCGCTGTGAAAGAATTTGAAAATCGGACAATATTTCAGGCAGCTATAACAGAAACTCCGTGTCCAGACCACTCTGTACATTGCATTTACACCTCAGTGGTCAACGGTATGGTAGATAAGAGTGATATCGGTCGTGATGCCGTTATCAGGTCATTCGGCTAAAGTTCTGAATGAGTGATTATCCACGTGCAAACATCCGGCGCAACGGAAAATCATCTGTGACGTCACTCACTGGCCTTCTGGACAGACAGCTGCTGCAGCTGAGGAATCTGTTCGGCTTTCATCATCACCAACTGACCGCGATAATTTGCTCGGACTGGAGAGATAACGTCCAACAAATTGAAATTGATAACGCACAAATAACGTGACCAGTGCGTGCATGTCAGGACTGCGATACAGAAACATATTGACGGAATGACGTCCATTTTGTTCTGCTGTAGAATTTCCTACGGCAACCCAAAAAACTCATAGTTTAGCTTTTTGTTCATGTTGCTTTGCAATAATGGAGTGATTTGTTTCGGAATTTAAAAAAAATGTTAGCAGTGCATACAATACAATCAACGATTTTGTACTACAACACTTAGACAAGTTTTGATGGTTTTACATATAAGGCCTACATGTAATTCCTATTCACTTCTTCAGACACTTTTGCTGTAGGATGTATCATGTAGGCCTATCGTTCAGCCACAACAGTCATTTCCTGACATCATCATTTGACATTACTAACGATGTTATCGTGGATTTATTTAGAAATGGCTATGCTATTCTATACTAGCAACGTTAAAAATCTCTGATTGGTTGACTAAACATCATAACACAACAGCGAAAAACCAAACCGCCGAAATTTCAAATTTCCGGGTTTGGGATAACCATGGGCAGCGTGGTAGCGTGATCATAGCTATTTCAGACGCGGCATTTTCGGCGGTTCGGTTCTGAAGCTATACCATACCTCATGCGCAGTACGATCCGCCTTCTTAGCGATGGCTATAGGCTTCTTGACAAATATCTTTTTACGGTGCAACAGACCGCCGCTTTTCTGCGCTATGTTCCAGATTAAGGCACTCTAACCTGTCAATTTGAGTGCATTCTTTAGCGTGTTTGAATTTCTACGAGCGTGTTATTTTTCTCCGTATGTGTAAAACACTCCGACAGATTTTATGATTTTGGATTAAAACGAGTAACGTTCCTGGTCAAGCGAGGTCTAGCGCAATCGAGCATCAGAGAGTGGCAAAACTGGACAAACCAAAAAATCTGGCCTACAAGATTGGTGACTAAGATTGTTAGGCCATGAGGATCACATGATTCACACCAGAGCTCTGAGAACCTGTCGCGGAAAGATTGAATCGTTCCCACAGACGTCTCAGATTCTTCTTCTTCTTCTTCTTCTTCTTCTTCTTCTTCTTCTTCTTCTTCTTCTTCTTCTTCTTCTTCTTCTTGTCCCGTGGTTCAAGAACCGTAGGGGCCAGCTATGAGATTCCTCCACGTCGCGCGATCCTGCGCATGGTGTGACGCCTGTTGTAGTGTCATGTCGCACCACTTCAGTATGTCGTCGACCCAGCGCTTCCTTGGTTGTCCCTGGTAGTTGCGATGCGACCTTCCACCGCCCCAAACAACACTCTCTTTAATGTTCTGTTGTCCGGCATGCGGCATATGTGACCAAACAGTTCTAGCTTGCGACGTCTGACTCCGTCCACAATGGTGTGTTGGCGACTGAGTTGTCTTCTGATGGATTCGTTGGTCTGGAAGTCCTGCCATCTGATACGAAGCAGTCTTCTCAGCTCTTCTGTAGCAAGGCATCTCGAACATTTCAACATGGAACTTGATACCGTGTCTCCTTAATGTTCAGGACCGACTGTCGGAAAAAGCTATGAGAACAGCTGTGCTTAACTGGGCAAGACTAATCATGATGACGCATGAGGAATCATGGGTAACTGAACATTATGAAACGTTGATTATTTTATTTTATTTTGTTATTCTGATCCAAAAAACAACATGATAAGCAAATTGTTCGGACTATTTTGCACCAACCGACAAAAATAATACGATTAGATAATATCAAAGCGGCAGACCGCTTTAAATTTAGGATGCTGCCGATGATGGAGAAGGCAAAATGTACAAAGTCCACAACTCTAATCAAAGTCATTAGCCTACCTGAAATAGCGGTGAAAAAAACATAAACTTGCCTCATACGTTTGCAAAACTGTTTCAAACAGCATACTTTAACAGTGTAAATATATCCACGAAACCAAAGCAATTGCGTCGCTATAATCTCGTACATGGTTAGTAGTTGTAATTATTGACGATCGGTTAGTATCGGTTCTTTATTTAGTTGTTTAGATTTGAAACTATTCCGTCGCTTACATCACTAACGCCGTTGACAGTGAGTAAAATCTTTCTGTCGCTTGTCTAGACGCCGCCGAAAATAACACAGCGTACAGACATCGGTAGCAGCACGAGACTTCAGTACGCTGCGCCGCCGTCGCCGGTCGCGCTGCTCATTGCTCAAGTCGGTGCGCGCTCAGTTCAATTTGCTCTGCTGACATCAACTGGCGCTGTGGTCGGTACTCGGTATGCCTATCGGTAGTGGACAAGACTGCTGACCGTAGCTGACCGTCGTCTGACCACTCGTTGGATTAGGACAACATTTCTCGTCATAAATTTGACGTCAGAACCCGACGACCGGTAAGCACTGTAATGTTGACGTAAAGTTCAGTTCATCGCGCATCGAAACACATACAGAGAGTGGTCCAAAAAGCGGTTCCCCGGTTTTAATCTTGCGATAACTGCGGTAAATGTAGACCGATTTTAACCATTTTTCACCTTTATCCTGTTCCCACCCTACCAAGTAGGGTGGTAACAGAATAAAGGTGATGGTGCAGGCGTAATTTTACGGGTGCGTCGTTTCTTGTTCTAACAGTGAAAGAATTGTTAAAATTGGTGTTCGTTAATTTTTACCGAAGTTATCATATCGTAAAATGAAAATCGGAGTACCGTACTAATGACTAGGAACAGAGAGGATAAGAAGCTGTTTGTTGATCAATGATTTCATCTTCATTACCGCGTGTACAGTTGTCACAGTCAGAGCTCAGCTCAAGCTTATGATGAGAACGCTGAACATGAGGCCAGAATGATTCACGCAGTAACTGACAAAAATGAAGTATAACGTTTGACCGCTGTATTCAGTGTGAGTTTCTTCCTTGTATTAAGTGTTCTGGGTCCAAACATTATGACTAATAACTTTTTATTCCTCGCACGCTACGTTTCTAACGTAACGAAGAGGAGTATATAGCATCATCACCAGCGACCGACGACCGACGACTGAAGAACGACCTACCGGACACCGGAAAATTTCAAATGGCCTTGGCTTATACATCGGCATCGGGTCACGGTCACCGATTCCACTTCATATATGTACAGCCACTTGCTCTCGGACACCATACATCACTGTTCAAACCTACGGTATGAAGAGAAAGGAATGAAAGAGCAGATGCCAGCTTTGGGGGAATGTACGAGAATATAATGCGCAGGGTGATGTATACAATAGATTGGTCACAATACTTCTTGTTAACTTATGGATATGCGTGGTAAACTTTCCTTCAGAGAATGCTAAAGTTTACAAAATCTTGTTAGCAACATTTTCTGTTTTTACCAATTTGAATATGTCACGAAGGTCTCCGGCAGCAGAACTGGCTGAGTCGAGAGAGTTTGAGAACGTTTAGCGTCAGTCAAGCAATAAAAGACAGCTTAGGCCTAGAGCTGCGTTGATGCGGTAGAAGATGGTTGGCGTCGAAGTAGCGATGTGGATTTCGTCAGCTATGAGAAGAGGTGAAGAGAGGCGTTGCCAGAAGCCGTCAGAACGTTAAACGTCTAAGATAAATTGGAAGACGCGCCGGTGAGATTAGGCCGAGTGCGGACGCTTGTCGATAGCGACAGACACTTGTTCTGCTTCCTTTCGTCAAAATAAATCTCTCTGTGCGTGGGGCGCGGTCGGTAGCCTCGAGTTGTTGATCTGCGCCGATGATTTCTGACGCCATTTCACACACTCTGTCTCGTACGCGGCTGTTTAGACACCCTCTTGACCCGATCTTCAGAATGTAAACGTGGTGAAGCATTCCGAGTTCCAACGTTCATCGTTTCCAGTCGCACAGCTGCTGTGTCGCTGAGAACCTTCCCGTCGGCCCTTGCACCGCTGCTCTCAGCCTGTTTACTTCTCTGGCTGTCCACCCCGGTCCTCCCACTGCCCATAATTCATGATGATGTCCTCGTGCAGCTGACGCGGTAGACGTGGACGGATCGGTCGCGAGGGAAGCCTGAAGCCAGGCGTAAATTATTAATTTACGGGGTCGTATAATAAGCGGCCGGCCGGCGGCTCGGCGGTCGCTGAACGACCGAGGTGACGGTAGCCGGGGAGCGGTCCAAGACTGTCGGCCGGCAGGCATCAGAGGTGCCGCGGCAGCCACCATGGTTTTGGCAGCTCGGCCGTCAAGTTGAAAGCTTGCCGGTCAGCGTCATGACGGCCAGCGAATTATGCATGCGTGGTTGGTCGTTCGATGGTCAGCTATGCTGGACCACAGTTCTTCAAGACCGACGCTGTGTTTGGCCGCAACGCAATGCGGATGCCGTGTCATCGGTCGGGAGCTGATTGTGCCGGCCGCTGGTGCGACACACTAGGCCTTTCACACTAATCATACAATATCCAAAGAAATTGCTGCTTAGGCCTATACTCTGCATATATGCTCCATTATTGTGTGCTTATCATCTACAGCATTAACTCTTATCATTAATACATGTCGTAGTCATTATTATTATGCTAAATAAGTTCAGAATTAAACATATATCTTTCGGTATAGATTTTACGATTGACAGGGGAAATATCCTTGGGAACATGTCGGCGGATTGTGTCCATTGATGCTCTACAATCTAACTGTATCTGCCTTTTTGTGGCAGTTATTCCATTGCAGCCTATAGATACTTACGTGCACTGATTGACTCGAATAAAGTACTGCCGTTGTGCATATTGTATGGAACTAGGCCTACATATGAAATCGTATTGATTACCTGTATGCTGATAGAATATTTTCATTCGCACGTCAATATTCATACTTACACTGATATCAGTTTGTTAGTGTAACTGCTCGGAGTATATGTAATATGCGCCACAGGACAAGATACTGTGCGCCGAGGTAATTGCCAGCTGCACTTTGGCAACCCAGCAATTGTTGTAAACTGTAGACGTTACGGCGCAACTTCCGCGCGCGCTGGGCATTCGCAGTGTGAATAGGCGGCTTCGATGCCTGGCAACCGGAAACGGCGAACGTCTCCTCGCCATTACACAGTGCTTTGCGGCGTGCGTGTGCATTGCCGAGTGCATTAACGCGTCGAGTGAACGCATCGCTGCCCAACAGTCATTTACTCGCACAGACAGAACGAATTAACGTACTACAGGGACCTGCCACCGTCTTACATCAGTGAGACAGAGAAATCATGGTCTGCATGAGGGCGAAGCTGGGATGGGAAAATCTAGGGGGCCGGCCAGAACCCCCACTTCTGACTTTCAAACAATAAAGTCCAAGATTCAGCAGAAATGTTCTCATGTTGTCGGTTTTTTGTTCTTTTCCATCTTGCTTTTTAACAGATCGCCGACCTCAGCGTAAAACTGTGATTTCGTATACGCAGCGCGTAGCATTTTCGGTCGTTCGCATTATGTGCCAAGCGTCCGGTAATCGGAAGTTGAAATTGGATCGTGGATGGCTTCATGAATCGCGTGACGAAGTTGACTGCTATCAGCTTCTTCAAATCCACATTGAGCGTTGTTCGGTGCCGACGTGGGCAGACTAAATGCGACCTGATCTGTCGCGGACTCAGTGTGGTGGTCCAGCGTCACCTATACAGTTACAGACATCGCGTGAGAATGCTGTGCTGCCACACCGCTATACGCAACACGACTTATCCCGTTTCAGCAGCTTACAAAAGATGCACACATTCTGTTGGTCTTTTAGAATTCATTTTCACCTCGCACCGACTTCTTTGTTCAGTCAATAAAATGTCAAAGTGGCACGTGACATGCATGTGACTATTGCGACTTTTCAGAATGAACCAGATTATTTCAGAAAATGAATAGCATCTACTGTATCAACGCTGTTTGAGGTTATAAAACTATGACGGAAGGCTTCGAGTGCTGATGACATTAATGAAAGGTTGCTTTCTTGTCGAGTTCCCGTTATAATCAGGTTGCGGAAGTGTGGTGACGTCACTCAGTAGTGGTCACTGTTCAAGCACGGCTCCAAGAGTCATCAGTTATTTCGATGTGACGTCAGCGGAAGTGCACCAAAAAGCGCTGGTTGACTGATGTCCGGCAGCGATTATAATTAGTTGTCAGAAAACTGAACGGAGGAGAAAGACAGATGAGCGCAGGTCCAGCGTCGAGCGAGACAAGCTGCTGCGACTGCAGAGATATGCTATAGGCCTACCTGTGTAAACAGTTTCAGACGATGACTCTTCACCAGTAGCGCTGCAGACATTCGATGACGTTGATCTAAGTACAGAGTACGATTTGCCTGTCGAAAAATTTAATTAAATACAAATATAATTATATTTGCACTGAAACTGAACGGAGTTCAACCCACGGTCTGCCATATCATAACACACGGACCTGTCTGACTAGGCACTGATGTTTGGCGCTTTGGGTCATTTCTGTCCGCCCTTCTGTCGGCGCTTGCTTTTTTGTGCGGCTGAGTTTCGATCATGTTGCACAATGTACAACTCATCAGGAATCTAGGAAGTGCATGGATGAGCTATACATTATTGTCAACTACAGTCTTCTGTCGTGTATGAAGTGTTACGTTACATAGCTATGCTAAAGTGTCATGATAGCTCGTACGTTACGATCGTATACATTGTTACGATGAAGTAATTGCCCTTCGCGCATGCTTTTACAATTCAGCCGCTGAAGTCTTGCAGCGGGAGTCGAGGACAAAGCTTTGGCTCCACCCAGTTACAGCTTCTTTGATGAGTACACAACAGAACTTTGAAGTCATCACGTCTACTCGGTAATTTGCATCGCAGTGCTCTTTCTTTTCCTTCACAAAGACTTACTCATCAGTGCGTGAATTCAGAAAATAGCAAGTAGTCTAATACAATAAATACAAGCAATGCAAATCTATCTGCTAGCTTTGGTCAGTGATGACTTTGTGCAACTTGTGCTTCTACTGTAGAAATCTGTGAAACGATACGATGTACGCGAATATTCTCTGTTTGTAGATGACGTCACTGACATTTGCACCGACTACTTGGGTGGTCTCCGAGTTACTGAGGACTAGCGGTGCTCTCTGAATTGTCACGGGATCAACGGTGATGTGCGTCGTTAATGTCGGCGGATAGAGAAGTTGATGAAGAGACACAGCGTTGACTGAAAGATAGCAAGTCGTGATGGAGGGTCGTGTCATCACTGTCGCTCTGGCAATATCATTTGTCAACCACATCATCTTCGCTGCTGATCTCTGTGAGTATTAGCCGATACTTACACCAACCGCACTATCGACTTCATCTTATCTGAATATTAATGATTGTGTGTTGCGAAACGTGCTGCTAATTCTAATTTAATGCTAAGAAACGTCCATATTTTAGTAATCCAGGTTTTTAAAAATCTTAATAAACAGTATTACAATCAGTTTATTTTGCCCTAAAATACAGTTTTCACGATATACAAGTACTGAAAGTCAGCTATGAATTTTCATTGCCGGCGTATGGAAAACCAGCTGACCAGCTAACGAGTTCATTTCATTTCGTGATTGCTGTTGTCGCCATAGTCTTCAGTTCAGTCTTCTTTAATTTGCGAATTATGCGCGCTGACAGTTAGCGTCAGTGAAGTGTAGATCTAAGGCATGCCGCGCGGTGTGTGGTAGCGAACATGACAAGAAGCTCAGCTACCGCAGAGAAACAGCGCGTCAGCTGCCCACATGGAGGGGGCTAACCCCTCCAGTCCACTCCCCCTCCCCCCTCTGGCTACACCTATG
>Ga0209788_1000318_pt1 | contig 12416 bp, 9 predicted proteins | sample WorMetLIZISLAND1_2_FD_187415 | JGI IMG/M metagenome (GOLD analysis project Ga0209788, IMG submission 187415) | Marine gutless worms symbiont microbial communities from Max Planck institute for Marine Microbiology, Germany - Olavius clavatus LIZARD... ...
TCGGCACCCAAGGCACTGTGTGGTGGCTCCAGCCATGGCCATGGCCCTTCAACAACTACTTATATTATCTGTATAAGACAACAAACCACAGTATAATGTTTTGCATGGCCACATGGATGTTAGGCATTGCCAACAAAGAACTTACCTTCCTAATACAACAGCAGAACACTCTAATTGAGTATTCAGTGCTGTTATCATGTTACTTCTATGAACCATGATGCTCTCTTGATGCCACAATAACTAGTCAATTCAGATTACAAACGTCACATTTGTTTCATATACTGTTCAGTTTACACACATGCAATGCTTACAATTATTTATATTATATGCATATATTTATTTAAATATATAAAATAAACGAAACTATAAATACGGACACGTACAAACGAGAATGTCTATATATCACTACGTATAATACTCGCACAATCAGAAGACGAGCTGCGGCGTCCACTAAAACCGTGCAGTAAAATAGTACTCTGTACATTCGCGTGTATACATTTATACACGGCAATGCCGCCGTCTTTGTATAGACACATATTGCCTTTGATATACAATAACTCTTAACACACGGCAATGTCGAAGCAATCCCACTAAGTGCTCGAACTGCCGGCAGCTGTGCCTGCACTGATATCAACAGCCAGGCACAAGTTCTGACTGCAGTAATTCCTATGATACAGCATCACGGAAGTCGCCAATAAATAGAACAATTGCACTACTTGACGCATAATGGCGGTATATCCCAATGAGCAACGCGCCCATTGCCGGTTGGTATCTCTAAGAGGCAATCAGCGAAAGACCGACCCACAACGACATAACATGCTGCATCGAGCTTTACAAACAAGTCTTGAAATCACAAAACGACGAGATCCAGAAGTGAAGAAAAGATCAAATGGTTTAAACCAAATCAACAGACTCTGACTTCATTCGACAGGTTGCAGAGACGGGTTATTTTGCAATTGCACAATAAAAGCACCGAAAAACTTCATACCTCATGCACATACGTTAACTTTCTAACCTTCTACATCACAAGTCTTTCGTTAAGCACGACATTATCAACTCATGATATCATCTAATTTACTTGAACTCTAATAACGACATCAAGCTCAAGCTGTGTAGAAGGGAATAAATACTGCTTTAAAAAATTTGACAAATTTCAACCGAAAAAAAGTTCATAGGTTCAGCATAAGTTCACTGTAAAACATTGTGACTGGCCCCATTTAACAAATTTAATAAAAAAAGAAAAAGGAAAAAAAGGAAGTGCATAGCTGTTAATGGAATTCCATCTCACAGCTACGGAGTGTCACTTGCCATATGGGATCACACAGTGTTACCTGCCACCCGACACAATTGAGCACACCCCGCCTTAACCCCAGCCATACAGGCCAGTACTCAATTTACCTACCCCAGAGGGATGGAAGGCTGAGTTGACCTAGGTGACTTGTTAATCTAGTGGACCGCCTAACGTTACCTACCTTACACAGCTCAACTCAAGAGCTGATATGTTACTGCTTAGTATGAATCTATTACCACTAACAGACAAGATTAAAAATAAAATTTGCCACCTAACAATGACAATATAAACTTAATGATAAAGCATGCCCAATACTGTTGTTCCTTCACTGCTTTAGTGCTGCTGGATGGGTGACAGGAAGGGTTTACACAAAAAGCATGCTCCAACAATTCTCAAATTTTACTTTTTGGGTCCCACCTAGCCTTGAGTAGCTCCAGAAAAGTAGGCCATTTAAACAACAGTGAACAGTAGTTAATACTGTTGTCACTTACTGATTATAAAGCAAAGCTGATTCTAGTATTTTAATTACATGTATGTATCTTAATTTGTTACCACTGTTCATCCAGCAACTGTTAAGCTACTTCACAATGTTATATCTGCTGAAAGCAATGTTATTCATTTCACTGTCATTCAAAAAGATAGCATAAGCAAAATAATAACCCAATAATAAAAAATAATCCCAAAGAGGAAGTGTACAGTTGGTTTTAATGTCATTTTCAGAGATAAATTAGCAATTTTCTTGACAAACCGAAACAAACTTTAATGATATAGTGTGAAATATTTTTTTTCCATAACGAGCAGACTTTGTTAACATTTCGAGGTTAAAGAACAGGTGGTGATTAATAGTCAACCTTTACTTTTGAGGGTGTGTGTGGTCTACTGGAAAGTAGCTACAGTACACATAATGCAACTTTGTTGAATCGCATTCATGCATTTTAGTTTGTCATACTGCAATACTAGAAAATAAATATGCCGAAGGAAATGACAGCTATTTCACTGCATTTTAACAAATCACGTTCGATGTGCTATGGATTGACAGTAATGTCATTTGTATAGCAGTGGCACTGGTTCTTCCACCCATACAAAACAACTGCACAACCCATAAAAATAGACAACACTATGTGTTACCTACCAGAAATATACCATACGTAAAAACTTGGATATCCCACTTGTGCAATGTTAAAATCAATCACCTGTGTAAAATGATGTATTATAAACAATTAGATCTACACAGTACTCAAAAAAATGCACCAACTTTGAAACGGTATAGCTCGAAATTATCAGTATCGATTTTGAGGACATTTGGCAGAAATATTCAAAATACTCTAGAATAGAGTTTGTATGCTTCAGTTTTCATGTAGGTTTCCTTCTTTTTATCAACTTTTCGTCTTTCAAACCAGACACCGAAAATAATGCAAATTTTGAACATTATGAGTCAGACTGCCTGTCAACATAGCACCATTCAGTAAAGAAGATAAAATTTTGATCAAAAGTCTGTATGAATGCAAATGTTACAATGCTCGACAGTTTATAACAGTTTTCCGATAAAGGTTGGACAAAGAACAGCATCAACAGGCTGCTGGTGAAGTTGAGAAAGTTTGGAACAGTGTTCCACATAATTTTTGTCTTCTTTTGGTGATGCAATTTAAGATGAATATTAAATAAGCAAAACTGCATTAGCAGTAATTAACTGATGAGTGTATTATGTTCAAATGTCTGCATATTATGTATGTTTTAAAAAATTGCACATCGTCAAAGTTGGCACATTTGCTTGATACAGCATCAAAATTCGCGTAATTTTCGGTGTCTGGTTTGAAAGGTGAAAAGTTGATAAAAGAAAGCAAACCTACACAAAAACTGAAACATGCAAATTCTATTCCTTTCAATTTTGAGCTATACCATTTCAAAGTTGGTGGATTTTTTGAGACACAGTAGACCACTGACCACTGCAGATAACATGATTAAATGAGCTCTAGCTCTAAGCTACATATCAAACACTCCCAAACTAACTCTTGGAACTTGTAAACTTGGACTGTTGGTAAAAAATATCTTGCAAAACTGCAAGCATGCATACTACATCAGGGAGCAGCAACATGATTATGATAACATTGACAAATACCAATGATTCATTTTCCTTCCATCAATGATTTCCAGCAGTACAGTACACAACACAATAATGCAGTATGCACATAAACTGTCATCATAGAACATTTCTCAGTCCACAGTATCTATACAGACTTAGTGGCAGTTTATGAAAAAAGATGCTACAATCAAGTAAAAACATTTGCAGCCAGTGAAAGCTGGCCCTTGCTGCACAGCCTGCCTAATGGAAGCCCTCAACATGATAACTTTCACCACCACCATCTGCAAATTTCTGTACCGCTCAATTTTGAGCATATCCGCTAGACCAAACATGCAGCAACAAATTTGAACATAAAGATGACACAAACTACAGTGGTATCAGTAGTTTTAAGTTTGGAATTCACCACAATTTTAGGCCACGTAAAACTTGTGAAAACTGCGGCTGACAAGATAAAAGGAGACAACAGCTGCATATGTCGGAGTATACAACCAACAGCTCCAAGCACAATAACCAACAATCGATAACAGTTCAGCCATGAATATACAAAATACTACTCGCATTTTATCTCATCAATATTGCGTACTTAATTATCAACAGATGACAAAAATCCATTTTAGCAGCAACAATCAGATGACACTGCGTACACAGCTCAGCTTGAAATGACGCCATGTCCAACGCAAAAAAATAAACATAGTTACACAGCTTTCACTGTCGACAAAACACGTCGTAGTAAAATCAAAACACCATCGCTAAATGATGATCGGCGTTTAGCAGAGCTCACTTTGCACACTGCGGGAGTTAATGGAGAATCACTAATACCTCGAACCAAGTTTGACTAAACATCACTCACACAAAAATCATCATAACTGATTGTATAAATCTGGCAGCAATGCAATGATACTTGGCCATAATCAGTACTTGTCTACACCAACATATACGAATATATCTCCGCCATTCTCCGGCAACTGTAGATCAGTTTTCAGTCACAAATAAATAAAACTTAAAGCTCGCTTACAAACTGAATATCAGCACTTTGACAAGTGTAGGTACATCTGATGTTACCTACACACTGTCCATGCAGATGATAAATATACTGGCAAAAACAGTTCATGTGACAACATATTTCACAATGCTCCTTGTCCATCACCAAACCTTGATAAAGTATCATGTGGACCTGGATATCGTACTACGTCTGTTGCGGTAATTGGGGTTGTAACAAAGTCTGCATTTGGAGGCTTAAAACGCATTCGTGGATCTGGTGCGAATTGGGCCTGGTCACTTCCAACAGACGACACAGGCCTCGGCGCGGAATGTGCTAATACTGTTTCAGTGTAATGTGGCGGCGGTGCTCGCCGGCCGATCGAACGCTGTCCCATAGGCGAGGGGTCAATCATCATTGTTGACTGTTGCAAGGATGAAGACTGGCCTCGAAGCTGAGCATGTCGCTGTGACATCTGCATCATCTGCTGATGCTGTAAATGCATGGCGTTCTGGCTGGCTCCTGCCTGCATTGGCGTCACAGGCCCACGCACACCGTCTCCACCGGGATAAGCCGTAGGCAGTGGTGTGGCCCCAGTAACAGCTGACAAGTTCATTCTCATTCGCTGTGACTGTGGTGGAATACCAGCCGGCGTGCTACCACAGTATGTTGCTGCACGATGGCCCATCATCTGAGACGGAAAACGGCTGTATTCGGGTGGGCACTGCTGCGATGGATGTTGGCCAGTCCGCATCATGTGTTGTTGTTGTGCCCACATCATGCGCATCTGACCTTGTGACATCATTATTGGCCGTCCCGTTTCATCAACCATTGGCTCCATCACAGCTCCGCCAACCGAAGCAGAACCACTTACGGACCCCGGCATTGGTCCGGCAACCATCATACCATGTGCCATCTGGCCAGGCATTGCCATAGACCCATGCACTGGACCATTCACCGTTGAACCAGAAGCTGCAGGACCAGCAGTTCCTACAATGCCTGAGGACACTTGATTGGCACCCATGGGCATGTTCATGTGTGACATACCAGCAGGACCCATTGGCGATCGCATCTGGCCCATTACACTGCCACCAGACATCATCTGGGAGTTGAGTGATGAAGTGCTCAGTTGCTGTGACAGTTGTCCCTGTTAATACACACCAACAAATTAACAAACAAAACATAACATAACCCGTGTTACCAAAGGTATTCTAGCAAGCACTGCAATATAATAAAATATAATAAATGCCAGTCAGAGTTCAGCATTAAATTAAACAGTACTCTTTTCCTGTTGACTTTTTAATGTTAGGTGTTTACTTCACATGTTCTCATTACTATTTCTTACCTGCAAAATTTCAAATAAACAGTGCCAACTATAAAAAAAACTTTTTGCTAGTGAAAAATTGAAACACAAATGAAGTGACCAGTGACCACGCAACGACTGTACAACAGTGTTTTTCAACCAGGGTTCTGCAAGTGACATCCAAGGGTAACAGTGAGTTGAATTGAGACAGGGGAACTAACGACAATCGTGGCCGGCCACTAGACATGTTTTCTGGACTCCTCATGCGTACAAAATGCATTTGCGGTCGGGGAATCCTGCCTGGAGAACTTACAGCACACTCCAGACCCTGTGTAGCTGGTGGGGAGGGGGCGATCGCTGGCTAAGTATCTTTTCCCCGCTCTTGGATGTCCCGAAGACAAATTCCGGACAGACCCATGGCTTCCTTGAGCAATCAAAATTGCTGCAAAGGGTTCCACTTAAGGTTGAAAAACACTGCTGTACAAATATTCCTCACAATGCTTTACTTGCCTGTTTTATTGCAGTGGCCATCACATCAGGATTTGTTTTCAAAATATTCTGCACCTCCTGCTGTTGATGTGGTGACTGAGGCAGGCTCAAAGTCTCCAATAACCTTTGCATTTTCATGCCAGTCTGCATAGCCTGTTGTGGCATAATCTGCTGCGTTTGTTGCATGTGAGTCACTACTTCATTGCCCATCACCAATCTCTTCTGGTACAGCATGTCATCTGGCATTGGCTGTGAACCAGGCTTACCAGCTGCATATGGACCTTGTGGAGTCCAGCATGGACCAGTACCATCCACACCAGGCATTAGCCGAGACATCTGCTGCTGCCTCATCATGTTATTCGCCTGCTGCTGTGCTGCATGTTGCACCTGCTGTGCAGCATGCTGTGCACTGGAAGGTGGCGATTTGCCGGAAGCATATTGACCCTTATCAGGAAGCTGTTCTACTGGCTGTGGTGTGGAGTCGCGCTCATCACCAGCACTTGCCATATGCACGTTATGCATCATGTTGGCAGTACGCCGGCGGACAAGTTGCTGCTGCTGGAACAACTGCTCCCGCCGCCGACGTTCCTGGTTTTCACGGATCTTGGGACAGAATGGTACTGGACATCGGGCCTCTGTACACGATCGAGCATGCTGACAGCATAGCAGCAGCATCTGCCGACATGTCTGGCATCCCTTCTGTTTACGATCGCAACCACGCATATGCGAGATAAGACCATGCATGCGCAGGCAGCCTGGACGCATGCAGTTTGCATTACGACAGTGGCACGCGTGAGCAAGCAGCTGGGCGTAAGTCTGCCGACGTGCCTCGGCCAGGGCGGACTTGTTGTCACTATCACCCGAAATGGAACCCGCTGTTGCAGAACCATCGTCAAGATCAAGGCCGAGTTTGACCATTGGATGAGGATGACTGGCTGTTTTGAAGCATGCGACACACAAGTCGAAATCCTGTACACAACAATTGCACAACTTATAAAGCGGCATTTACATACAAAAATCACTGGAGAACATTGCTTTTGCACACTTACACAACTGTCACTGACAACAAGGCTCACACAAAAGACCGACACATATAACAATACACAGTTTTCTCTATATACGTAATACTGTTTATCTCGGAGTAGTGCAGGCTCAACTTAGGTCACTACTACACCAAGATGAACTCTAACCACGTTTATCTGCAAATGCTGTATAACCGAAAATCACATGAAGCACTGTACAATTTTATGCATCCTATGAAGTATGAATGCACATAAAGAAAAATGGATACATACATCACAAGTGGTGCAGTGATAACGAGTCTCAACACTGGCTTTACATGCATTGCAGACATAAGCGAAGCTGTCGCGGGCTTGATTGTGTAGTTCATGCAACATGCCTGCTGTTGAGTACTTAGCACGACGCAGTGACGAGAACTCATAATGCTTGTCCCGTGACATCGTCAGGAACGCATCACGGCCATCCATCAGGTCACAGTTGATTAATGGATCTGGATCTTTAATCTCCTGAAGGTCGGTGTTTGACTGAAGTCGAATGACGAAGAAACCCTTGAAAACAAAACAACAATCAATTAGCAGAGACAGAAAACTTTTAACACTTATCTGCTTTATCGTGAGCAGTTTCTTAATGGAATATCAGCACATGAAAGGGCTGTTTTTGTTCCAGCAACAACTACGAATGTATTACACATCAGGAATTGGTGGGTGCAGAGCATAGGTTGGCAGACACTTTATGTTTATTCACTAGGCAGCAACACTTTTCAGCGGGAAATAATGCCATGGCCAGCACTGGCCGCCATCTTGAAATCATGTCAAACTGAAAATCTGACTCAGTCTATAGATGCATATTTAGTTGAGAAACAATCCTGACAAATTTCAACCCAATACAATTTGAAATGATGGAGCCTCTCATTTTCTTTGCAGAGGTCACCTCAATAAGAACAATAACAACAAGACAATAACAAGAAGAACAAGACGAGTAGCAATATGAGATGAGTTCCTTATCTAGAAATGACTAAAGAGAGAGAGAAAAAAGACGAAAGCAAGGCTATTTACTGAATTACTGCATAAATAACATGCATAAATGATCACTATGCAGTGTATCTTGTCTCTTCTGAAATAAAACTGCACAAACAAAACTGAACAGAAGGAAAATATAATGCACACTTGGTGTTGTGGATCTTGTCACTAACACATACCTCCTTGTGCTTCTCCATTGTAGACAGCAGTTTACCAGTCAAGTCACTGCCACAAGTCTTGCTCTTTCGACTGGATGACTGTTTCTTGCACTTGGTATTCTTTTTCTTTGTGTTGCCACTCTTCTGGCCCTTCTTTTTCCCAGCAAACGGCTGCAGCTGTTAACAGTAACAGTACAGATTGTAGCAACAGTTCAACTGCAAACTGAGCAATATACACATTAGTTATACAAATGTAACTCAAAATGATAAAACTAGTTAGTAATAATAACCATACAGTACACTCATACAAGCCTCAACTATAAGATGCCACTTTTCGCCAACAATTATGACACATGTGGCTTAATGTATAGCTGAGCTGTTCTAACTAAACCCAAATAACAATACAAGGCTACTGGTGGAAATAAGCACGGCTCCATATTATCCAATGTTAACTCCACTTTCTATGGTCTTTAAACTACTAGACAATTTTGTCTAATAAGCACCCACAATATACATGTATAACCAAGTGCTGTTTATAATCAAGCACATTCTATAGTACAATACACTTTTATAATATAATTTCAGTACATGTCGGGTACTACATCATTAAACACCACCAACCTCAACTCGGTCTCCATGAACTGATGGTTCACCATCATCTGTATCAGCTGCTGCCTCCTCTTCCTCTCGCCTCCTCTTCTCTAGTTCCTCTTGTTCAACTTCCTTTATGCTTTCCTCAAGGATGTTTGGCCAGAAGTCTCCCTCAAAGTAAGGCATTTCAGTAACACAGGTCAAATTATTCTCCTGTGCATCTTTCAGTATATCCTATTCACAACACACACAGCAGCCAAATATAATATAAGCTGTGACATGAAGTTATTCAGTAATTATTTCATCGTTCAAAAACTAAACAGAAGCAATAAAAGCCCTGTAGTCAGACAGTGCCTGCTATACTGCTGTTTGTAAGAATACAATATGAAAATTATACACAATAAAAACCAGCATACATGGACTTAAACAGACAACAGAGGTCTTCGAAATGTGGATCTGGAGACGAATGGAGAGAATCAGTTGGACAAATAAAATAACCATAATGACATTTTAAAGAGAGCTGATGAAGACATAAGTATATCGAACGGAACATGGCACCCTTAACACAGATCAAGACTGGACATGTGTTGAGACTGTCTGACAGACTTTTGCAAGAGATTTTCTAAGGAAGAATGTTGGGGGAGATGAACAGAGGTAGGACAACACAGACGTTACATGATTTGATTGTGAATAGCAATTATGCTGCACTGAAGCAAACAGCTGCAAGCTGCAGAAAGGGTGATATGGAGTACCAGTATCTGCTCTATAGCACAAGACTAGCGAGAGAGAGAGAGAGAGCATTAATACATTAATACATGCCTTGTAATCACAGACAACACGATCAGCAATGGCCTTGTCCAACATTCTACGATACCAATCCTGAAGGCGCTTCGGTTTGGGAATCTTTTGCTCTGGAGGATGACAGTGAAATATGTAGTCATCACCTTCACTTGGCGGGCACGCCCAAATATGCGCCGTCTGAAATCTGTGTAAGAACAAAAGCAACAAATAGTACATAAATTATTTTATAACACACACACACACACACCCTTCCAGTTGCAAAACCAACATCATCAATACTTTAAAGGATGGACATCCAGTCTGTGAGGGGGGAAGTCCGCTCAAACAATTCCAAATATTTCATTTTAGGTGTATATAACCCTAGACAAATTGGCAGAAAAAAGAAAAAAATTGCAAGTAGTAGTAATGATTACATGATGCCAAAGCAAAAATACAAAGAACTCGAAATGCCACACCAAATAAATTGACAAGAAATAATTATTACAACAGAATGAGAATGCACCAAACATTTTGCAGATTAAAGAAACTACTACAAGTGGCATGTGCACATGTATCACATAATATATACCAAAAATGCAAACAATGTCCAACTGAAACATCAACCTTACCCCAATGACTTCACGTAATCCATGTATCCAATCAGTATCTCGTGATAAACAGCTGTTCGGAAATGCTTCGGTTGAAAGAAGTAAACACTGTCGAGGTATGCAATATAGACACGTCTAGCAAAACAAACACAAACACATCATCAATCAAGATCCAGATACAGCAATTCATAAATTACTGCTATTACTCACAAAATTTACAATGTAACATGACTGAAGACAATGCAAAAATACAGAAACTGCAGTGCAAAGGGAACTACCAGACAGCTCGCCATGCCTATTCACTGAGAGGAAAGCCACTGGTACTTAGCACTCAGTACTGTAATAATAGTTACAATGTTATGCATTTTCACAATTTTTAATTCGATCATGACTACTGAACATGCTTCATGGTAATAACCTAGAAAGAATTAAGATGTAGCTGATTAGGTATCAAGTGTACAGGCTGTAAAATTTGAGCTGTTTGAGAATTATCATGCTTGAATTCAAAAAGACAAAAACATCCTACATCATCTGTGCCGATAAAAACATTCCATTATAATTAAATGCAGACATGTACCGAGTATTTGGAGGTGGGCAGTCTGAGCCATACTCCTGAACATGCATCCCAAAGAAACAGACGTCAACACCATCAATTTCCTCAAAAGCAAACATGGCCTTCACGCGGTATGGGAAACTGTCTGCCATGTCACTGAATCGAGACCGCATTCCTGGTTTGACATCAACAGCCTTGTCATAACTTGACAGCACACGGATTGTAACCTCGCCAGCTCCGGCATCCTTGCGTTTTAGTAGGGAGTTTACTCGCGTTTCTAGATACGTCCCAAGTTTAGTCGGTGGCAGACCTACAACAGGCAAACATTTCACAAACTCTGTGCTAATACATTCAAACTTCAAGACAATGTGATCTAACACAAGAGTAAACTACAATAACAAATTCACTTTGGGATAAACAAATTTTTCACAAAAAGTAAAATACATGTTATTCTCGTTCAAATCCTATTGTAAACTTCAAACTGAATGACCCAAGACATGTGCTTTAGAGACAATGGCATGAAAACTTACGTCTGGCGACAAATTTGTTTTCAGCCCGCTTTGTGCCATTGCGTGTCCGACAGTTATCACACATGAAGCCTGACGGCCACAAATGTTCCAAGTACAGGACACAAATCCGGTGTACAGCTCTCCCACATTCTTTGCACTCAACGAATCTGTACAAGGCAACACATCCAGTAAAGTTAAAGTGTTGGTATACGAAATTATAAAAATAAACATTTCTTTATACTCAATGCAAAAAAATGCTATTAACAACATGTAGTTAGTTACTGCATGTTTCCATGCATTCTGTAACAAAATAACTTCTGTAGTGATAGTTAACATCATCTCCACTGTAATTAGTTTCAGTATAAAAAGTTCATCAACCACAATGGCACAGACTTCTGGTAGTAACAAATTCTGCTAAGCATAACAGCACAAACTCAATACCAATATGTAAGACAATGCGAAATGGTTACAACAGTTAATTAAGCTGACAACAATGGGACATCATTCTTACGGCTCATATTCAAGCTTGTCGTTCTTCTCACGAATAAACTGTTCTTTTCGCAGTTTCCTGTAACAACAAAATTAGCGATACATATACTTCCAGACATACATTTCTGCATATCAGATGCTGCACTCACTGATTTGTCTGCAATCATACTCATCGTAATCTTTCCAAATTTGTACAACTCACTGACATGTTAAATAAATAACACACAGCACTCAAAAACAGAGTAATACTAATAAACATGCCACTTTACTAGACTTTCCTATCAGCACAGCCAAATCTACAGCACAGACAAGTTACTATCACTACTCACTTATCCTTGTTATAATGTGCAAAGTATTTATACACATTACATCCAATGTTCAAGCTATATCATGAAATGTGATATTAACACACAGCAGAGAGTACAGACGGCTCGCAGGAGACAGGAGACGTGCACTCCGTTTCGACAAGAGACAGTGGGCTGAAAGTATAGCTCTCGAAGGCGAGGCATACCTTCAAGGTGGGCAGATCAGAGATGCGTTTGCG
>Ga0209788_1000319_pt1 | contig 12415 bp, 5 predicted proteins | sample WorMetLIZISLAND1_2_FD_187415 | JGI IMG/M metagenome (GOLD analysis project Ga0209788, IMG submission 187415) | Marine gutless worms symbiont microbial communities from Max Planck institute for Marine Microbiology, Germany - Olavius clavatus LIZARD... ...
GTTAATAATAGGTCCCGACTGATAAATAACACACATACAGCGGCGTGTAACTAACCTGACGACGGAACGATGACAGTTATCGCAAACAGCAACTGTATCTTCGATAACATCGTCATCACTTTAACGATAGATTCAAAGCATCAAGTTACGTACGTGTCTTCGCTAGCGATTAATGACCTGCATCTGCGAGTAGCAGCGGCGCTAATCCGCTAGAAATAACGGCCGCGTCTGGCAGGGATGCGGCTCAGCCTACCTTGCGGTCCTGCGCAGCGGACTTGGTCGGTCGGCTACTGCCGCAGTTCGCTCTGCCTTATCCATGACGAGTGCCGCGCTACTTTCTGCAGTGATCCAGTTAACGTCAACCGGTCGAGAGCAACAAATATCAATGGCGGCGCCAGTTTTTCACCAGAAAAGGTAAATGTAAAGTTTCCATAGACGTCTTAAATTTAATTTAAGAGGTCTATGAATGTTTCCCATAGTTTCCCATCGCTCTCTCACAGCTCTGCGACCGTACGGCGTAGGGCCGGTGTTCAATGTTCGTTTTTGTTTACATGGCCCAACAAATGCAACTCCTGGAAAGCTGGAGTTACACGGTAGCACGGTTTGAGGTTGAGTAATGCCCAGAATCCATTAGACACGTTTCCCCGTAACTTCCTCATAGACGGGGAAGTTGCCAACCTGTTGCGGACTTGTTAGCGACACGGCAAAGTAGGTGTCAAGATAGTTTGCCTTGTTGCTAACAAGTCTGCAGCACGTTGTCTATTTTAACATTAATTTTATCTTTTATCTGTTTCTAGTCAACTATTCTTTTACTATGTACGAGCTTGCGTCTGTCAGGTTTCCATTAAACGAACATGTGTGTGGCAACAAGTCGTTGTAATGGAATTTGGGAAACGACACGACACAGCAGACACAACGCCCGCGCCAACTTACTATGGACTTGATACGGACTTGCTACGGGGAAACTGACGTAAGTATAAGTATAAGTATCATGGATTTGTAAAGCGCATCAACAATGTCTCCAATGCGCTAAAGTAGTGCTGGGACTGGTGTCAATATTTACAAAATAAAAATGTTTTAACTGCTGCCTAAAACAATTAAAAGAAAGGTCAGATGACTTCAAATAGTCCGGTAAAGAGGTAATGGATTTTGGACTTAACGGTACGTGGTGCAGCGTGTAGGACTCTGTATATGTGTCAGTGTCGACGCTGGAAGACCTGCGAGTACAGCATTACAGTAGTCCAGGCACGAGGGCTGCTATACAATTCTTGCTGGGACATCACGGCCGAATAGCTAATAACCAGTGGATCGTCACGTCTACAGAACTGCCAGTGTCAGCTATCTAATATGCTGAATTTGACACTAGTCATCATACATCTGCTTGAGACAAATTGCCCAGTGCTGTTTTTGCTACTACCGACTCCAAGGCCCATGACACACGTACGCTCCAGAAACCGGCGCCATAGATCGACTTCATTTTCTAGCGCCGGTTTTCGGCGCCGGTTTCTCGTATTATGCATCTGCAATGAAAATTTCAGACGCCAAAAATAAACATGGCTGAAAGCGATAGACTTTGAATTCGCTAAGGTGGCCGCTGTTATTGTAGCGGATATTTTAGCCAAAGGTAAGTCGAAAAGGAGTAAATCATAAATGATCACTTCACTCACGTGCACGCCACTTTCTGGCTTGTTCATTGTTCTAATCGGCGCCGTGAATCTGGTAGTGGTAGGCTACCGGACGAATTTGGTCCCAGATTTCAATGAGACATGCAGAAGAAAGCGGCGCCAGAAAAAAATGGAGTTGATTTATGGCGCCGGTTTCTGCAGCCAATGATAAGCGTGTATTTTATTTCTACACGCTACAGTTTACCGTGGTGCGGAAAATATAGCTCCGCATTTTGTCCTGTGTGTAACGACAAGCTTTGCGGATTATTGTCAGAGTTATATCACGTGTCATTCGGCATCTTCGACTATCACACAGACTAGTACGCTCCACGTATAGCTGCCTGCTGCCACACGTGTGGCAGTTCATTGACTCTGACAGCCTAGCAAAAAATCATGAATTAAACTAAATTAACTCATTATATACTTGCTCAGAATTTTACTAAACAAGATGAAGCATTACATATTTATAATTATTAAATAAATGAATGATAAAGTACCGCTACGTCAATTCATAATACGAATTTACAGGCGCAGATTTGCGGACAATATTGAGGGGGCCCCCACTTTGACTTCGGGGGTGATTGAGGCGCCTTAGTCGCCGAGAAGATTAGGAGCTCGAGAGGGGGTTGAGCCAAACCAGTGGGGTTGGAAGAAACCCCAGCCGCTCACGTTTTTTGATTCTGTGGCGCAATGAAACGCAATCTAGGACAAAAAAAAATTCGTGAAATAGGCAGTTATGGATGGTTCTGAAGGAACAAGATCGGAGTTTTGCATGCAAATTATTGCTGAGGCTCGAGCCTGGAACCGCTGGATGAGCTCCGGGGCCAAAATAGTGGGGCTCGAGCCCCTCGGCCTCGGGCCCGACACAGTCGGCGCCTATGATACGGATAACTATTAAATAACTGTCATACGCTACGTACAACACATCCTCCGCATCGGCATATGTACGAGTTCTGCATAATGAGTTATTACGTCGAAATTTACCGGCAAATCTGGGCCCATATTGTAGTTCGTAAACAAGTTTTGTAAAAACAGCGTGATAGTTGTCCGGCTTTGTACGGCAAACGCCACAATTTTGTGATAAAATTCGGAAAAATCGTTACCGTGGCAGAAGGGGTCGGTCGGATGCAGATTTGACTGACGATGCTGTTAAGCCCTGTCCAGACTGTCGCAGATAAGTGAGACTGTCGCCGAATCTCGCCGTTTTCTGCGACAGTCTCACTTTTCGGCGACAGTGTGGGCAGGGCTTTATAGGCCTATTCGCCTACTCTGACAAGCTGCGGTCGGGTGGAAGAATTTCGTGTTAAGCCCTGTCCACACTGTCGCAGAAAAGTGAGACTGTCTCATTTTTCTGCGACAGTGTGGACATGCTATACGTTCTTGGTAGCTTGTTATTTGTGTTGCATGCTTCTGTTTCCAAATTGTTTTCTGAGTAAATGTTATTAGTAAATTTACTAATGGTTAACCATAAGTGCTTCAGCCTAGTTGATCTTCCCCCTCCCTCCAATATGGGCGTCATCTGAGCTGTGATGATTGTCTGGAGGATAAGAGTGAAGATTATCAGAACTGTTCAATGCTGTACTGTGTAGTGTGTACCACAACAGTCATAAGCACATACATGTGAACAGTTCTTACAGGTGTACTAGGGCCTGCTGCTTTAGGTTTAGACGTTTGGTTAAGGGTTTTCTGTGTGTTTTACTTACCTATGGCCAGTTTGTATTGTGTTTTTGGTGCATTTTCTCCTATTTGTTTTGAGTTGTCAGTACCATTGCAAGCGACTGCCTGAAAGGACTCCGAGCGGGACGTAAAACTCTACTCACTCACTCACCCCCCCCCTCGGTTGATCTGCTAAATCTTTTGCATTATCACTACTGGTATGTCAAATCAGAAAATAAGCATAGATAGATAATTTATCTCCTGCAGGCTGCAGAAGTCGGCTTATAGTCAATTTTTGTGTTCAAATACCCACATTTTCGTTACCGTGACTACATGGGTCGGGGGAAAAGTTTAAACGACATCATCAAATTGGTCTACGCCTAAAATCCCAAGTTTGAATCGTCAAAAGTCAATGTACGCCTTTGGAAACTGGAAAGCGTCAGTGGCTATTGTTCCAGTTAGCGGATAAGTGATCGTACGTCAAGGACCGTGTGGTCCGTTCGTCGACCGGTTGGCTGCCATTACGCGCTCTATAAGTTACCTTGGCATTAGAGACGATTAGGCCAGTCGTTGCTATCTCCACGCTCACACAGGTGTAGGCCTATAGCTACCGTGCTAATGCGGTTGACCTTAGGTAGGGGTTTCTGATACTATAATCTCATATTAGGCTTATTTTATCGCCCAAGGCATGTCAGTTGAGAAGTACGGAACTCAACACGTTGCTCAGCAGGTAGTTCGTTTACGTCGGTTCATTTCGGAAAAGCTCTCAAGTGATTGTCGGTAAAAGCTTGAATTAATCGGATCATCTATCTAATATAGATTTCAGGGTAAGGCGCGTACGTATCTGCCCTCATAAAGATACCATAGTTATCGGTGCATCGGACACAAGCGGGATTCTTTGCCGATGGCAAGGTAGGATGAGGTCGAACGTTGTCATTTTATGCCGACATACTTGAGAATTGACATAAATCTGGGACTCTTGATGACATTATTCTTATTAAGATACAGATCCCGACTATTTTAATCAAACAAATTTGTCATCGTACACTACAGCGCGATATACATACACTTGTTTCAGAACAGTTCACCCTTTTGGTTTTCACAATAACTGAGTCAGACGCTGACCAGTTTTAACAATAATAGGCATAAGAATGTAACTGAGTAAATTTGCGGCAAACTGTTGTATTCCTTTCGTTACACAATAAGGATCATACACATACCGGTGATTTTCTCAGACTGAAGGTAGACAGTCATTACGCTAAGTGGGTGGTATATATGACTCACGTTGTGCTTTTTGACGTCACCAGTATCATTGACATTTGTCGCTCAGTAAAACGCAGTCAGTGAAAAATAACAGCAACGCCAACCGATCCCATGAATCTGATAATGATGGAATAAGACTAATAATCAACAGCTTGAGCATTATCACGCTTCGCCAGCTTCCTGCGTCATCATAATGCTAACAGCAGCAGCAGCATGCTCATTTCAGACTACAGCAAGCCTCACATCAACGTGTCTCGACGTTTTCATTAGCTGCGCGATACGTCTGAATCCAAAGAGGTCGTCGATCAGTGTATTCTACTGTTTGGATGTGCTTCTGTTGTTGTTGTTGTTGTAGTAAATAAGCCTAAGCTCAATGTTAAATTCTTGGCTGATTGTGTGAATTCTTGTAATAGTGCATGCACAATGTTTACTCATGTGGCACAAAATGAACTGAATGTACTGCATAGCTATGTACTAATTATAGAAACTTAAAGTCGCTGTCTTTATAATTATTTTTCTAACTTATTTTATATACATGTATTTTGTTATTTCTATTACCACTTCGTGCGTGTTTAGGCTGTTTAGCTGTGAATTTTAGCAGATCGAGGAGACTACCACTGGATAAAACTCCAGAGTTTCGACGAGAATCGTCTTTTTTTATTCGTCTTACTGTCTCACAGTTTTACTGCGCCAGTGTGCCTCGTTGACGACTCAGTACGTACGGCTGTCGGGCGTTCCACTACGCTGGTCCGACAGTCTGGAACTCGCTGCCAGATGAACTTAGAAATGCGGACAGTTTCGATAGTTTTAAACGGTTCTTGAAAACAATTCTCTTATTTGCCGCTATATGTGTGATCAGCGCATTAGAGGCTATTTTATAACGAGATGCTCTATATAGATCTTTGTTTTACTTGCTTACTTACTTATTTACTTACGCCTACTAATCGTGGGTGTGAAATGACCTTTGGGGATTGTACCAATTTGCATTGACGAAAGAAGGTTAATCGGTTTTGACAAATGCTGATAAAACTGTGCTCGTCAGCAGTTTTTGCACGGTGGCGACTGCCACGGTGGCGAATTTCTTGACGTCAAACAAAGAAGCCGTAAGCGCCACTGAAGTCAACAACAGCCGTTCGTTCCTCTCTGCAGCATGTTTGTTCGATTAGCACAGACGTGAAGCCTATGAACGAACATCCGATCAGACGTGGCTTTCTCATAATCATGTCGAAGCCACCATAATGTGGCAAGACCAGTGGCGTAACCAGAAGAAAATCGCATGGGAGCAAGAACAGTAGCTGCTGAGGAAACGAGTGGGAGAAGACGTTAATTACAGCAAAATCGGAAGAAAATGCGCTCCTTGAATCGATTTAGAGGTTCGGGAGCGTTGGTAGCTATCTCAGCATAAAGGCCGAAAACTATTTACATAGTTAGACTGATAAACAGTACAGGGATAGTTTAGCCGATTAACTTTCTTTCGTCATGCTGCTGTTGGTCTGCAGCTGTGATGCAGTGCACGACCCGAAATTAAATGATTAAACTTATTCTAAAATAATTAAGTTAATTAGCACTTTAACCGATCGCACGGAGAATAATCGGCTATTGGCATCATACTGCCGTTTGTCCGTCGGTCTATCCGTCCGTCTGTGGCGCTGTGCATTGTGGTGCTCAGGGTCGGTGTGGGCGGTTGAAAGTTGTATCGTCGTGTACCTAGGACGGCACTTCCTATTTACTTCTTCAGACACTTTAGCTGTAGTATGTATCGTTTAGCTACAAAACACAGCGAACGGGTAAATAGCTGACAGGCATCAACAGCAGACTTCCGGCAACAAAAGCCGACTTCAGTTTGAAGCTGTAAATGAGTAAGTACTCATCTCATTCTGACCACGGCTATTCCCGCCAACTGTCTGTAGCTATTCCGTATGTCGTACGCAGTACGATCGGCTACCACAGCAACAACTGAGCTTCTTCACATTACACATGACACGACTTGGAATAGTGACGCTTGGAAATCCAGGAAAACACATGCTCATTGCTCCATTCTGGTTGCGCCAGGGAGTAAGCGTGTTTATCCATCTGTCGCTACGAGTTAATTGTCTCGTTGCGCATTCGTCATTTTTTCTCTGTTTATTTCAGTGAGAGGTAGGCCTAAGTTAGGCTATCTTTTGAGCCTACACAATGTATTCTGCATCGTCGCACAGTAACAGATTCGATGGTTTTCCTCGGACATTGCGCGCTCTATAAATTTACTTACTTACTTAGGCCTACCTACTTACATTATTGATGACGAAGATGATGATGATGACGATGTTGACGACGACTACGACGACGATAATACTAATAATAATACTAATAATTATAATAATAAGAATAGAGGCAAGCTTTTCGTACTAAAACTGGCTTATCGACAGGCTCTGGTAAGTCGACATACCAGGTTGTTGCACGGAAGCCTGGAACAGTTAAAAAATAAATGTAACAGAAAATGACATTGTACAAGGACAACGGAGCTTTGAATCTTCGTCGTTTTCAATTTACATAATAACCAACAAAAACGTAATAGTCTAAGGCCGATCGTACTGCGTACGACGTATGCTACCGTATAGCTGCAGAAGCGAACCGGCGACTTTGATACGCTGTGGCTGCACCTGTGGGGTAACTCTGAGATGACGCTTTGTTTACAGCGCATGCCCGCGGCGTCCACCTAGGCACTTACCGAACTGTCGGTTCGTTTTTTTCGGTGTGTTTTGTGGCTAAAAATACATCCTATAGCAAAAGTGCCTGAAGAAGTTAACAGCCTGCTAGGAACACGACGGCATAACCTTTAAACCTCTACGCTGACGCTGAGCGCCACAATGCATAGCGTTGTAGACGGGCAGACGGACGGACGACAAAATGATGCCAATAGCCGATCATACTGTGTGAATTACGATCGGCTAAAATGACTTAATAGCTGATAGTCTATACTAACATCTCTCTGAATTTGTGAAGAAATTGTACTATGCAAACTTATACACTATGCCGCCATGTACATCTATATTACAAAAATGTGGATTGTGGTTGATAAATGGAAAACTTAATTGGACTTTCTTGTTTTTGATTGAAAATAATAATTTCGACTGAATGTCTTTATTACTTTATTAGGCGTGTGACAGATTGAAATCGAAAGTGAAAGCTCATTGATGAAACTCTGAGACTTTCCCACTGAATTTTATAAATAGAACTAGGTGGGACTTTTCTAGAATCACAAAAACATTGATGTTCGTGTGAACATAGCAAAATTATTGTCATTGTATCGTTGGTAGTTGAAATAATGTCGCGTAAACTCGTTTTAGATGACATAGATGTTGTTACAGAATTTATGCTAAACACTTGTCGACTATGTCCGCGATCGAAAAGTAAACATGCTATATACTCAGCACTACTTTGTGGCCTCTTAACAACTAAGCCGCCAGCTGAAGACGAAATGGATGAACTCATTGGCATTCCGTTGACAACAGGAAGTGTTGCTGAGTTCTATATTGAACCGATGTTACCACATGTCGGTGATATTGACGTGATGTATTACCTTAACCATTCCCTGGCAATACCACAAGGACATCCACCGCCAACACAATTACCAGCTGAGTTTCACAACTATGTCAAGGTATACGAGATTATTGACAGAGTACCCGGCATAATCGACAGTCATTTACCTGGCTATGTGTACTTAGAGTTACGTTACTTACTTACAGAATGCGGTGATGATGACAAATACAACGCCGTAGAGTGTGACAGGGGACAGTATGCTGCAAATCGACTAAACAGCGTGGCGGCTGAAATCCATGGACCGGCAGAAGTTGCTTGTCTAATAAATAAGTCAGTAAGAAAGTTATCAGTTGACGAAGTACGCTGCATGCGTTGTCGGTCGTGGCCGCCACAAGCGGCTGATTGGCCAACGCGACAGAGAAACTACGGTTGGCCAGACTCGGCAACTCTTGATCATGTTGTCAGCAACGGATGTGATGTGGTTGGTGTGGCACATCGTCGGTGTAGACAACATGATTTGATGGGCAAGAATCAGCAAAGACTGTCATTTTCACGAGCAGAAATTGTACTGATAAACAGCTGGATGCCAGTACAACAGATCGTCTATCATATGTTACGGTATTTCCTAAAGACCGAGCGATTAACAGACTGTGCTCAGAACACTGGAGAAGGGAAATTAAGCAACTATTACATTAAAACTTTGATGTTGTGGGCCTGTGAACTGAAATCAAGAAGTTGGTGGGTTGATGATAAAAACCTTATGAGAATATGTGTCCAACTGTTGCATATTTTAGCTGAATGGCTGACTTTCGGACGGTACCAACATTATTTTATCAACAACTGTAACTTAATTGACAATTCATTTAACGCGACAAATATCATATATCGATTGATGTCAATGGATGAGATGCGGTTATCAACGTGGTTTGTAGACAATTACATACTAGCATGTTTACAGCTCAGTAACTGTCCACGAAACATTTCATGGCTATTTTACGACGTCACTACGAACATGAAACTACAAAATGCAGTTTCAGCGCTTGTTACCTGGAGACGGAACAGCTCAGTCTTCGACTTATGGCAAGCATTTGACAGTGCGGAGTTTCAAATCTCATCACGTCTGTACAGATGCCCCCTGACTGCACGATCATGTGTTTGTTGGATGACTGAATGGACAAGGATCGACTCTTGTCTGTCTGTTTACTTTACAGCAGTAGTGTTTCTATACGTTGCGTCCAGATCACTAAGACATGGTTTCAACGACGAGTTGATGGATATCTTAGCGGCAGTATGTGGACAGTTTACAGACACACAACGTCATCCCAATAATTCCACTTCCACCAGTGTGTTGTCACTGAACAAAGCCGCCAAGTTGATGAAAGTCGTGGTGAATAAGTCATTGCACACCACGTCACTGATAGAGATTGAACTGTCCAAGGAGTATCTGTACAGAGCGTTGAGATATAAAGACTCTGACAGCGACTCCATCTACTGCCTAGCAAATGTCTACTTTGCAGTATTGTACTACACTACGGGACAGTACCAGACGGCTATAGATCATTGTACATTGGTCATAAGGTCACAAGATCACTCACAGTGCCGCTCACACGTTGTACGAGGTGAAATGTTACCCAAGATTGACGATGACGTTGATAATATATTAGGCTTAGCAGAGTTGTACAAAAGCGTGCGAACTGCTGCACTGAAACAACAGCGACAACCACAGCTTGTCTCCATCTTTACGACGCAATTATTTGCATATTATTTGCACGTCAAATATCTGTCAATCACAGAGTGTTGCCAGTTTATGCAATCAACATCAGCTGATCAACTAAAACGGTACAAAATTTGCATTAGTGATACTCACCAGCTGTTTATTGGTGATGTGCTTCTGTTTTTGTCAGTAAGTCGGCTGTTAAACTTTCAACGCAGACCAATTTGGTTGAAACCTCAACACAGACTAATGAATACAAATAAAAACAATTCACCAGATCTTGTGGAATTACTGCAGAAGTCTGCAGTTGAACATCTGACAACATATCGTCAAATCATTGCGCGAGACTTTGGTTCTGTAGCCGCGATTGTCGCAACAGATTTTGAAGCCGTGTACGCGTACAAACGTGGCGACTATCAGCGGTGTTTACAGTTGTCTACACAGAACGTACACACGCTGTTGAGTGCTGATTACCATCACAATGTGGTGATATTACCGGATGTTATTCAGTTGATGGATGATGACATTGTCTCATTAACGGCAGTAATGGTAATGGTGACCCGTGAGTGTAGAAATATCAGCGACTACACCTCGGTTAGTCAGCTGACTCTGTCGCTGTATCTGATGACTCAATGTCAGTTGAAGCTACAACATTCAGCGACGTCGTTGGCTCAGACACTCGACTACATTGAAGTCGCTCAGAGAGATCACCCAGCTGATAGAACTCTGGACCAGTTGACACTGAAGTTGATAGAACGTAAAGTTGTAGCAGACGTGAACACTTTGCTCTGAAACGTTTTCTGACTAACTAAAGTAACCTGTGACAATTAATAATGCTGAAGGGCTGTAAAATAATTTACTAAGCTAGATTTGTCAAACAAAAATACCGTTTACAGTGGCGATATAGGGGAAGGGGCAAGGGTCATGGTCCCCTCAACTCGTAACCGTCTGAAGAAAAGCTGTGAGAAGTGCTGTCGTCAGTCACTCAGTGTATCGACGTTGGCAAAGATTACTGTATCGCTTATTTACCACCAGTGAAGACAATATTCAGTGTCCTCCTCTGCAGGAACTCAAGCGCCTTTGATTGGGCCACAGTCAGGTTGTAACGCCAAATATTCCAGACTAGGCTTGCAGGCCTACTCTAGGTGTGGACCGCGACGTATTACAGCGCAGAAGAAAACGCTCAAAAGGGCCGGAAAATTCGTCAAAATACACATTTCGAGACCAATACAAAACATTTTCTGGGGCCCCAAACACCTTCCCCAGTGGGGATGCTCATCCCCATATATGTCCCCTCCCCATACTCCACCCCACACTCTCTGCGCCTGCGGCGTCTATTTTTAGCACTCTATTCTTCGGAGCTCGACCCTCCCCCCAATCCAAATCCTGGATCTGCTCCTGGTAGTTAATTATTGAAACGAACAGTAGTACAGATAAACACTCATATTTCGCGAGGTATTGCAATGTCGCAGGCTGTGTCGACTATAGCTACAGTTAGACGTGTCCTTGATGCATAACTATTCGTGTGTTCAGTTCGGTTTGCAAGTCGCATGTTTTATGTTTTCTTGGTTTCCATTCTTCTTTTATGCATTATATGTTCGCGCACTCTGATAATGATCAACCAAGACAATAACGCTAATGACGACAAAGATGACGACATCATTTATTAAACGAACATGGTATGGTATGGTATCAAGAACAGCATTTTAGATCAGGAACTGATCTCATATCGCTACTCATCTTGTTCTTCTCCTTGTTCTTGTTGTTGGGACAACGGTCTTCAAAAAGCCTAAGGCTCCATCCTTTCAAGTCGGATTGCGATTAAATTTCGCAGGAATGTCCTTCACGTGAAAACGCATCGATTGACGGAGTCGGGTTTTTGATTTGACGTCATAATTTCTAGATGGCGGCCATGACGTCATTTCGCGCAGAAAAGTGTTGCCGCCTGGTGAATGCACACACAACGTCTTCCCAGCACCTACACTGTATGCTGCAGCGCCCACTAGTTTCTGATCTATAGTACTCTCGTACTTTTGAAGCAGGAACCAATCACACATCGCTACTCATCTTGCTGTTTTTGTTGGGCGACCCTCTTCAAAAAAGCCCAAGGCTACGTCGTTTCAAAACAGATTAGGCTAAAACTTGGTCTGATTACTCTTCAAGCAAATACACATCGATTGACGGAGTCGGATTTCGAATATGAATATATATGACGTCATACTTTCAAGATGGCGACCATGACGTCATTTTACGTCAGTTCGCTCGCCAATCACTGGCACATATCGAGAGCGTGTGACGTCGCCAGTTCCTGATCCATAGTACATTCGTACTTGTAAAGACCATATAGCTTAGATAAAAAAGGTTTTATCTAAGCTACCTGGTAAAGACTACATACACTAGGTAAGCGCTCAGCACCGAGAGCAGTCTGATATACAGGGTGGGCCAAAAAAGTAAGCCAGATAATTTTTGCAATAACTTTGTCTACTGCAATCCAATTTTTATAATTTTTGACACATATACACTACAGGAAATTTACAACCGGAGGATGTATAGTTAGCCCACCTAACGTGGTTTGTGTAACTACACTACCTTGTAA
>Ga0209788_1000320_pt1 | contig 12394 bp, 5 predicted proteins | sample WorMetLIZISLAND1_2_FD_187415 | JGI IMG/M metagenome (GOLD analysis project Ga0209788, IMG submission 187415) | Marine gutless worms symbiont microbial communities from Max Planck institute for Marine Microbiology, Germany - Olavius clavatus LIZARD... ...
GGGATTAGGTGTATGACCTTTGGGCTACGAAGAGCGAAGGTGTTGATCTAATTGACCGTGCAATTAGTTTCCAAGATTTCCAACCTATGTGATCCTGATCCACCAACGTTACAGACGGACAGACAGACAACATGCAATCTCAATACCGCGCTATGCACTAGTGCATCGCGCGGTAAAAATGAAACTGTAAAAACTAAGGGTTAACCAGACCGTCCGTGACGGAGTAGATCATTCCAAGATTTAGACAATAGATCTAGCCGCGGCAGAGGCGGATTTAGGCATCTGCCTAAACAGTAGATTTAGGTGGTTTGCATGAATACCAGTGACATTGGCATTACATTGCATGTGGTAATGCCAAGTTATGTAACATGCAACATTAATACTGTGTGATAAGATGCAGTGGTGATGATAAATAGACCTCGATCAATGTCTGATTGGTTACGAGGTAGTGCCATCATCATATATCACTTTTCCAGCAAGCGCCTCTGAAGTTACGACCACATTCATTCATTCATTCATTTCTGGCATGCACCACTATGAGTGCGTAGCACCAAATGTAAACATCATTCTCCAGAGTGGACGATTCTGAGCCACTTCAGTTGCTTCGTTCAGAGAGAGGTTCAGTGATTCCAGATCCTGCTGGGTAGTCTTCATCCACGTAGTACATTTGTGATATGATAGCTTTGCTATAAGAATGGGCAAACATATAAATTATCTTACTTACTTATCTACGTGTAAATGGCCGTTAAAACTCTACGTATCATGTGTATTTGTGTCAGCTGTCTCCACTGCCTGGTAACCCAACACCACCAATGACGCCGGGCGGTGTCTGCGGTCCCTCGCCATTCTACCAGTCCCCGGTAGACCAGAAGCCGCCATGTGACACGGTCCCACCACCATCACCGATGGACCCTCATCCTCGCTTGGTGGAGGAACCTCGACTGACGTTCCTTGTACGAGAGGCGCCCATCATGCCGCCGTTCAGGCTCGAACACAACTACTCCGTGAGCAGGTTCATGTTCCTGCTGAGTAACCACGACTACAACCAGGTCATGTCAAGGTCAGTGACACACTTACTAGAACTAGGTCAGGTTAAGGTCGGTGGCTAAAATTTAAAAATAAAAACAGTACACTTTCTCTGTCTATTCTTGTACAGCTTTAATTCACATATGAGCGCATGTGGTACCAAAATCATTGACCTTGGATGACCTTGAACTGCTATAAGTCCAAATTTTCTCTGAATTTTGCGCTACTTCACATTTTTGGGAGGCAACAATGGCTAAATGAATGAATATCGACCCGCATTGTCAGTGACAGAATTGCTGCGTACTGAAAGTACTTTTCAACGATGTATAGATTACGTTGATATATCTGGGTGATCCTAAGTAATAATAATAAGTTGCTAGGATTATTTAGAGGTTATCACACGGCTTTTTTATATAGGCCCGTATATCAAGGTCGAGCGTCGATTATCGGCCCGAGGCGGTAGCCGAGGGCTGATGACGACCGAGACCTTGATATTGGGCCGATATAAAAACAGCCGTGTCATGACCTCTTTATCATACGATCGATCAAACTTGTCTAAAGAGACAGGCAAAACTAATTTGCTGAATAGCAGTAGTTTTAAGTAGACGACGTTAAACTTTGTTCACAATGTTGAGCTAATTAGTTATGCAGTGCATCTGCTGCTACTGCGCTAGCTGCAACAACCAATCAGAGACGCCTGTCGCTGATGCATGAGATATGGAAATTCCAAGCTAAGCTACACCGCACTTGCACTGATATCAGCCCTGGGAATTTCACGTTGCTAACGATATCTGCCCGTTGCTAGGGTATAATAGGCAAGCCATAATAGCAGTGCTTTTAACTGCTAAATTGGCCGCCCAACAAAATGTCACGCATAATTGTCGTCGATGGACAAGGGAGCATTCTCAAAAAAGATCCTTTTCTAATAGACTGAGTCGAATGGCACTTGCTGCACCTGAATTTGTAGCCGTCACGCTTCGATCTGTCTCTAATTAAGTGCATGTTCTTTCGGCAGTTTCGTCTGGGACACCTCGCCACCCGTTCGATAAGCCCGTTATCGAGAAGGAATTTCAACAGTTTCACGGGATCATCGCAGACGAGCATTAATTGTCTATATCTGTAAATTCTCATGTTTTCAAATTAAACAGCAAAACAAAAAATATACATGTACTGTCATTTTGCAAAGAAAGTAGAAAAGCAACACAGCAGACAACAACTAACATAAAATATTTATAAACTGGACATAAAAAACAGCCCAAATATTACAGAAACATAACGTAATTGCGAAAAAAACTAACCATTGAGAAACAGAATTCACGCAGACACACACAGGCCATAATTGCAGTGCTCTTTACTGACAACTTGGTGGCCACCGAGCAAAATGTGAAGCTGCACAAAATGTCGTCAATGGACAATCGCGAATTCTCAAAGAACGATCTGTTTCTAATTGATTGCGTTGAATGACACTAGGTGCCCAGTGTTTGTATTTCTTTAACGTGATTCTGCAATGATGTATGTATGTATGTGTGTGATATTGTCAGTAACATTACACAGATGAAGATACAGATTACAGAGATACATTGAAGTGTGAACACCTAACAGCTAACATGAAGACTAAATAATTGTTCAAATACACTGACAAGTAACAAGTAACAAGCAATAACACGCAATAAACAGTAGCAACATGACATCAGTGTATATTTTCTTAGGTCTTTTTTTTTGTCAGCTTGCACTGTTCTTTAATTCTGGCCTGTACACCAGGATGAATGCGGACATATTCCATGCCACCAAACACACAGTTTCCATGGCTGACATTGGCCTCAGGAAACGTTCCTAAGTACTCACAAATGTATGCGTTAGCCCCACTAACCACTGTGATACGTTTTGTGTAAGCCTTGCACCGTTTGAGTTCATAAAAATACCGAGTGACTTTACGCACTGTGGTAGGGTCAGTGGAACAAGCTGTTGTTTGCCATCAATACGTTTGCGATCACACACTAAGCCACCCCTCTCATGTAACTCCTTACAGTCATTACCAACAACTACAGAATGGAAACCTCGAGTATTTGTCTCCATGTGCCACAGTCATCATAAAAAAGTGACACTTTCCATGCTGTTTTTGAGCATTGTTCTCAGCCACGCTTACTACTAAGAACACATTCGACTTAACACCAAGTGGGACAGCTGGAATTGTAGCGTGGTTGGGAAGGTAAGTTAACAGCTACTGTAGGCCTATCGTTCTGCGGGACTTCATGTTTGCTGAAGTTTTATGGTATACACAGCAGGATTTTAATTCAACCGCCAAAGTGAAAGCTGCCTGTGAGTGTGCTTGGTCTGCTGTGGTAGGGGGCGGATGGGTGACACAAATGTGAGTATTTTGCATGCACAGCTGAAATCTGTTCCAGTGACACCATTCATCTAATCGATTTCATTACTCCTATCGTTTTTAAACCTATTGTAATTATCTAATTTTTGTACAATTTTAATAGTATGGCACTGCATAGCCTATATTGTGCTGATGTGCCGTTAAGAAACTGCTCACTCACTCAAGTGACTTCTGTGCTTACTTCGTGAAAATCTAGTTACAAGTGTAGTGATATATGAGGAATAAAAAGGGGATATATGCACCAATCAGCGTGATTCTAAGCACAAAATCCATGTCGTGTTTTTTGAGCTTCTGGGGGCTTCGCCCACAGACCCCACCAGGGCTCTGCCCCTGGACCCCGCCGGGGGACTTCCGCCCCCCAGATCCCGTCAACTTTGCCCCAACCTCTGACCCCCCCAGTTCTTTTAGGCTAATTCCCACACTGGTGGAAGTTCTAGTATTGTTTTTCACATATCAGCAGAGAATAAGAAGAAAGCAAAGAATGATAACAGTTTTTAGCGCGCAACAACGTATATGCTATAGCGTCTGTCCGTCTGTCACATGGGTGGATCAGTCAAAAACGGTTGAAGTTAGGATCATGCAACCTTTACCACAGAGTAGCCCAGTCTAGTTTCCTGACGCTTGACTTCAGTGCAAAATTCCAAAGGGAACATAGGGAGCGGGTGTGCCGAATAGGAGAGGGGTATGAAAAATACACAATTTTCAGCAAATAAGTCACCATATCTCAGAAACGGTGCAAGATAGGACTAAAGTTACTATAAGTGACTAATAGGAAGTCGCAGCGCTTTCGATTGGTACCAAAATCATCGACCTTAGATGACCTTGAACTGCTGTAAGTTCAAATTTTCTGGGAATTTTGCGCTAGTTGGCATGTTTTGGGAGGCAACAACAGCTAAACGAATGAAGATAGACCCACATTGTCAGTGACGGAATTATTGCACACTGAAAGTACTTTTCAACGATGTATAGATTACGTTGATATTGCTGCGCGATCCCAAGTGGGGAGCGATTTGGTGAGTTTTAGTCCTATATTGCAAGGCTGTCACGCGCTTACCTTTGCGTTAGCTGGGTTTTCTTAATCTTGTATATTTACAGGCTTACAGCTATGTGCTATACAGTGCTGAACTTCTCCTGATTTGAGTAATTTGTGTGAAATTATCAAATAAAAAGGGAGTCTTAATTTCACTTGTAATGTAGCTAGGAGAACAGCTATGTGCTACACAGTGCTGAACTTCTCCTGATTTGAGTAATTTGTGTGAAATTATCAAATAAAAAGGGAGTCTTAATTTCACTTGTAATGTAGCTAGGAGTTACAACTTCAAGAGTGGCAACCAAGCTGAATGAGAAATATTCATCAATAATAACCTCAGCAGAGTTCATCCCTGAATACAACAGTGAAAAGATATTAAAAGTCAGACCAAAATAAGCCTGCATTTTCATGGCTCGTGGTGTACCAGTAATTTTTGAGTCTTTATTTTTGTAGGAGGTTTTCTTACGTTAGTGTCATAGCTAACTGTGAAACCTTGAGTACTGTATACTTTGCTACTGTGTACTTTGATATCTGATGGGTACAGGTGTGTGGAGGTGAAGTAATGAACTAACAAGTGGATTGGAGTGCATGTGAATAACAGTGGATGATGGAGCAGAACCAGGTTTATGCTCTATACCGACAAGTGCATCCCGTCACAACCATTGAACATTGCATCTGCTGTAATTTTGTCGACGATGATCAGAAAAACTTGGTTGTTGCTGGAACAAATTTAATTCAGGTCTATCGGTTGAACAGCGATGCTGAGGCAAGTCAGAAGGACGCAGTCACTGCTGCTAAGTCACAAGAGAAATTACTCGACAAGACCCATGACGGACGATCTCGAAGAATTCGTCTCGAGTTTGTCTGCAGTTTTCAGCTGTGTGGAAACATTGTATCAATGCAGAGTGTGAGGCTTGCAGGAGCAGAGCTCGACTCTATTCTGATCAGCTTCGCAGATGCTAAGCTGTCCGTTGTTGAATTTGATCCCGGCACTCATGATCTAAAAACAAGCTCACTGCACCATTTTGAGGACGACGACCTGAAGGATGGCCAGTGTCAACATAATGCAGGTCTAGCATCAATACACGTGGACCCTGACGAGCGTTGTGCCGCGTTAATAATCTACGGACGACACTTGGTAGTTCTTCCGTTTCGTCGTGATCTGCCAGTCGATACCAGCGATGGTTTAACATCTGGTGAAGGTCAACTGCCACTGTTGTCTTCGTACACGATTGACCTGCGTAAACTGGATGAGAAGATCATGAGTGTCATTGATTTTCAGTTCCTGCATGGCTACTATGAGCCGACAGTGTTGATATTGTATGAGCCACTGCCGACGTGGTCCGGCCGCATTGCTATGCGCAAAGATACATGCAGCATTGTGGCACTTTCACTGAACCTCCAGCAGAGAGTTCATCCAGTGATCTGGTCTGTTGCCAATCTGCCAATGGATTGCTGCCAGGTGTGTTCAGTGCCTAAACCGGTTGGAGGTGTTCTTGTGTTTGCTGTTAACTCACTCTTGTACCTCAACCAGAGTCAGCCGCCATATGGTGTGTCGCTCAACAGCATTACCGGCATCAGTACAGAGTTCCTACTCAAGGTGCAGGATGGAGTGAAGATCACACTGGACTGTGCACATGCCGTGTTCGTCACCTCTGATAAGCTGGTGCTGTCACTGCGTGGTGGTGAGCTGTATGTGTTGACTCTGCTGGTTGATGGAATGAGAGTTGTGCGCAGTTTTAATCTCGATAGAGCTGCTGCCAGCGTCCTCACCAGTTGCATGTGCGTGTGTGGAGATGGCTTGCTATTTCTTGGATCTCGTTTGGGTAATTCTCTCTTGCTGAGATACACAGAAAAGTTGCCAGAAGACACATCCAATGAATCAGTGTCGGGATCTGGCTTGGATGGTGATGATCCTGTGAACAAGAAACGAAAGTTAGCAGACACTGATTGGCTAGATTTCTCGTCAATTGATGACCTCGATGAATTGGAAGTTTATGGCACCAGTACGACTCAGTCAGATTACCACTTGACTCAGTATACATTTGTAGTCTGTGATAGTTTACTCAACATTGGACCATGTGCTCACATCGTCATGGGTGAACCAGCTTTCTTGTCTGAAGAATTCCACAGCACTGAGGAGCATGACTTAGAACTGGTGACGACATCAGGTTATGGTAAGAACGGTGCACTGTCTGTGCTACAGAGAAGAATCAGACCTCAGGTTGTCACCACTTTTGAATTGCCCGGTTGCACAAACATGTGGACAGTGATTGGCAACGATGGCAGTGACCAGTCAGAACTAGAGGAGACTGACAGTTGTGAGCAAACTCACAAGTTTCTCATTTTGAGCCGCGAGGATTCAAGCATGGTGCTGAAAACTGGACAAGAAATAATGGAGCTAGATCAGAGCGGCTTGAACACTCGAGAGCCTACTGTATTTGCTGGTAACATTGGTAGCAACAGATACGTGCTGCAGGTCTGTGGACACGGCGTCCGACTGCTTGATGGTGTGAAACAGTTACAGCACATCCCACTTGATGTCGGCTCTCCAATCTCCAGTTGCTCCGTTGCCGACCCGTACGTGGTCGTAATGAGTGACGATGGTCATGTGATTGTGCTCATCTTGAAGCCTGACACACACGGTACAGGAGCACGTCTGAATGTCACAAAGCCTCCACTCCAGTTGAGACCGCGCATCACAACTCTGTGTGCCTTCAATGATGAAAGCAGAATGTTCACTTTGAAGCATCCAAGTGAGATAGCAGCGTCAGTGCCACAGCCGCCCACTGTGCCAGAACCAATTGTGACTTCTGTTGAAGATGAAGACGAATTGCTGTATGGAGAATCATCCGTTTCAAACACCATTTCTTCACACACAGACAGTCGCGTTGATGGTACTGGATCTAAAGAACCAGAACTGAACTTATCATACTGGTTGGCAGTCTGTCGTGATAATGGTGTGCTTGAAATCTACAGCTTACCAGATTACCATCTCTGCTTCTCGGTCAAGAACTTTCCAAATGGTGAACATGTTCTGGTGGATAGTGTGGAATATTTTGATGATCTTGCTGATGAGTTAAAACCTGAAAAAGTCATGGAATCAAGCTACCCATCAGTTGATGAACTTCTGTTGATCTGCCTTGGTGGCAGAAGAATGCAGCCATTTATTATGGCTCGAGTAAACGAAGACTTTCTGATTTATGAGTCGTTTTCATATCATACACCAGAAACAAGTGGCAATCGTTTACAACTTCGCTTCAAGAAGATCAGTCATGGATTACTTCTTGGTCATAAAAAGCCGCAAGCTACACAGACGAAGAGTGACACAAGTCTGGTCGGTGTAGATCGTCACAGTACAGTACCATGGCTCCAACCTTTCGATGACATATCAGGATATTCTGGTGTTTTTATCTGTGGTCCATCTCCGCACTGGATCATGATGACGTCACGTGGGATGCTGCGAATACATCCAATGAGTATTGATGGGCCAGTGACCTGCTTCACACCATTTCACAATGTTAACTGCCCCAAGGGTTTCCTCTACTTTAATCATCAAGGTGAACTTCGCATTTGTGTACTGCCGACGCACTTGTCCTACGATGCCGCATGGCCTGTGAGGAAAGTGCCACTTCGCTGCACTCCGCATTTCATTGCGTACCACACAGAGAGTAAGACCTACGGTTTGGCAACTAGCGCATCTGAGCTGTGCACTAAACTTGTTAGAGTCATTGGTGACGGCGAGAAAGAATTTGAGACATTGGAACGTGATGAGCGCTTCGTCATTCCAATGCTTGACAAGTTCACTGTTCAGCTGTTCTCTCCAGTTACGTGGGAACCCATTCCAAACACGAAGTTTGAGTTGGATGAGTTTGAGCGTGCGTCGTGCATGCAGAGTGTCAGTTTGAAGTCCGAGGGCACAGTCAGTGGAATGAAATCCTACATCGCTCTTGGAACAAATTACGCCTACAACGAAGACGTCACCTGCCGTGGTCGAGTTGTAATATTTGACGTGGTTGAAGTTGTTCCTGAGCCAGGACTTCCGCTGACCAAGAATAAGCTGAAAGTGGAATATGATAAAGAGCAGAGAGGAGCAATTACTGCTCTTGATGCCGTTCAGGGTTTTCTGGTTACTGCGATTGGTCAGAAGATTTACATATGGCAGTTGAAAGACGACGACCTTTCTGGCATAGCTTTCATTGATGTGCAGATCTATGTTCAGAGCCTGGCTACTATTAAGAACTTGATCCTCGTCGGTGATATTTTCAAGAGTATCACGCTTCTTCGTTACCAGGAAGATATGAAAGTTTTGTCTCTCGTTAGCCGAGACTGTCGTCCGTTGGAAGTTTACACTGTGGCTTACATGGTAGACAACACCAACCTCAATTTCATTGTATCCGACAAAGAGAAGAATATTTTTCTGTATGCATACATGCCTCAAGAGCGCGACAGCCATGGAGGTCAAGTGTTGCTGCGTCGTGGTGCGGTCAACATCGGTAGCCACGTCAATACAATGTTTCGTGTACAATGTAAGACAATTGACAGCGATGTTCGTCGTACTGCTCGGCGTCACGTAACGTACTTTGCAACTCTAGATGGAAGTATTGGCTACTTACTTCCTGTGTCGGAAAAGATGTATCGTCGATTATCCATGCTTCAGAATCTGCTGACGACGTACATTCCTCACAAGGCAGGACTGAATCCAAAGTCATACAGGATGGTGCATCATCCCGGACATGAGCTAAGTCGGCCGATTAAGAACATTGTAGATGCAGACCTGCTGTGGAAGTTTGTTGAGTTGACAGCGTTAGAGCGGGCCGAGATAGCCAGACGACTGGTGACTTCAGTGAATCAGATTGTAGCTGATCTCGTCGATGTTGAGAAATCAACGGCACACTTTTGAGTGACAATTGCGATCATAGGATCCGAGCTTGTTATTAAATAGGCCTACAGTGCATTCAAGACACACTTGCTGTCATTATTGTGCAGATTTAAGCTTAAAAGTGGTTTTCTACTGGAAAAGTTGGCATTCTAACGGTGTAACCAGTGGTGGATCCAGGGGGACGAGGGATGCATCCCCTCCCACCAGCACATGTGGGATTCACCAAGCCTGAATGGCGGACATCGAAATTTAAAATCTCACAGATCTATCTGTTAAAAATACCAGAAATTAAAGCCATAAACGTGTTTATTTTCACCTAAAAATGCACCAAAATGCGCGTGGCAGTCAAGCTCCTCCTGAACCCTGCTGCAGAAAGCTTGCAGCGTTCCCCAGACTTCCCAGATGGATTTAATGGCAAGGGTAGGGGTCCCAATGGAGGTAGAGGGAAAGGAGAATAAGGGAAGAACAGAGGGGTAGGAAAAGGGAGAAGGGATCCTGGATCTGTCGCTGGGTCTAACCTGCTTGTTTTCTTTTTCAGTGGCGGTAGGATGCAGGATTTGCCAAATGGGCGGACCACTGCTGGCGCGAATCTATAACGGGTGTCTAGGGGGCGGGGTCCGTGGTCACAGCCCCTGTTGAGGGTCATGAGGGCAAAGCTCCCTGTGTATATGCCTTTTGTCCATTTTTTATACAAAAGAGGGCTATAAGTTCAGGGTTTAAGTGATCTAAGCTCGCCCCCATGTCTGAAGTACTCTGCTTCTCGCAAACATGACCTTTTGTTTACTGGGACGCCCAGTCCGCCTACACCTGGATCCTCCCCTGGTGCACATTGTGCTATAAAATAGTAGAAATACTGCTTTGTGATCACTCATTAGTGACAGTATAATAAATATTCTGTGTTTAACATTTTGCCATTTAAGAAGTTGGCAAGAAGTGGGAGATTAAATTGTGCGTAGCCTGCTTTAACTAATTTGCAATATACGGCCTTGGCATTGGCGATTCTATGTTGGGACCGGGGGCACAGGCCCCCAAATCTTGCTCAGGCCCCCCAAATTTTTAATCGGTTCTAGTAATTTTGCTTAGCCATTGTTGCCTCCCAAATGATGAGGGGCCAGCCCCTTCCCCCCCTCCCCCCAAATATTTTTCCTAGAACCACCACTGGGCCTTGGTTCGTTCGTTCACTGTGATTTTTCATTCACCATGAGTGTGAGTGTAGATCTAAAGACAGTAGAGGAGCTCAGCTGTTAGAGAATTTGGTTGTCAACATGGTCTTGTGCAGTCATTGATTGATCAGTATAGGCCTAGAGTGTTCAGAAGTCAGAACCTCGCTAGGTTACCGGAATTATTTTTATTTTTTACCTTGTGGGTGTGCATGAATAGGCCCTATTGCACAACAGCGCACAGTGTATTTGTATCTTAGGGCTAGGACATGTTAGGACCCTATAACCCTAAAATAATTCGGGTGAATTAAGGCACAAGTACCCCTGAAGGTACAAGGTGTTGTTGAAACACTGCAGGCTGCCTGGCACAGCTTATATAGCTAGGCCTATCTAATGCTAATGCTTCAGCGCCCTAGGCCTATAGCTGTAGGCCTGCTATTTCCGTTTGTCTGTCACAATTTCTGTCTGTCAGACGCCCACACTTTTGCACTAAATTATTATTGGTTCGCGAGGGCTGGTTCACCGATGACGTGATTGACGTCATAGTCGTGACGTCACAACCTTCAAAATGCTTCTGCGACAGTTCTTGTCCTAATTACCCTTTAGGCCATCTTTTGTCATTGATTGCGAAATGAATGACTTTGAGTGGCTATTTCATTTTCACCCCAATTTTCACGTAGAAGTCGGTTTTCGTGCCAGCTGTTTTAGACGCAGGGTTTTCGACCTCCAGAAATAATTGCGTGAAAAGTAGGCCTAACAGTGGCGTCGCCAGGGGGGGGGGCACAAAATTACGGTAAAATAATTTAAGGGTGATACAAAAATGTCATGCAATTCTACCTCGTCGTAACTGCGGAACTGATGTCCCAGAATACGCAGAATTAATACACTACACTGTTTTACTGGATAGGGAACCACAATTACCACATGTAATCGAATATCAGCTCTTTGTGTGGCCCTGAAATGACCTGAAAAATTAGACAAAAAAGTAGGCCTACTTTCAGTGCGCAAGAATTCCGTCGCCGGACAATGCGAGTTTATCCTTATTCGTTTAGCCAGGCATTGTTGCCTCCCAAAAATGCCAAGTAGCGCAAAATTCCGAGAAAATTTGAACTTGTATAGCTGTTCAAGGTCCTAAAAATATCGGTTTGAATTTGCGCGGGCTGCTCTAGACTAAGTAGGCTACCTAAATGTACTTTGGTACATGCCGCTAGTGCATCTGCAGCTAAATGCACTCATGAAGTTGCTGCTGCCACCATGGCTGTTGTTGCTGCTGCTATCACAGCACTGACGTCATGGGTGAAGTGATGATGAACCGGCTAGCCATGCAGATGCTGTACCGTGCACGCTGGGATGTAGGCCTATATACAGGGTGGGCTGGTTATATCTTGCCGGTCATTCTAGTAGGCCTACTTTGAGTGGGTAAAAACTGTCGACAAACTGCCTTGTATGAGCCTAGGCGTACTTGAAGTTAGCGGTGGAAGTGTACGTATTTTATAGTTCGTTCAGCTCAAAACACGCGTTTATTGAATATTTCCAGATATTGTTCTAGGCCTATATAGGAACCTACTTTGATGTGACCAATGGATCTGGTGAGTCAATTATTGTTTGTGTTTTGTCGCCTTTGTCGGTTGTGTTTACTGTGTTCAATAATATAATTAAATGGCAGCATAGGCTACGTTTACGATCATAGGCTTAATAATAGGCTAAATTAATAAAGTAGGCCTATATAAAGAACCGATTTTAAAAATCTCACTTCATTTACCGTGTTTACATTGATTCACATTTTCAGTGTGGCATGGTGTGGTAAAGGAAGTAATAGGCAGCTATTACTATAACTGGTTATTATGGTTATTATAATCGGTAACTATTCGAATACGTCCCACCTCTCTTTTAGTGGCACCATGCCAGAT
>Ga0209788_1000323_pt1 | contig 12362 bp, 12 predicted proteins | sample WorMetLIZISLAND1_2_FD_187415 | JGI IMG/M metagenome (GOLD analysis project Ga0209788, IMG submission 187415) | Marine gutless worms symbiont microbial communities from Max Planck institute for Marine Microbiology, Germany - Olavius clavatus LIZARD... ...
CACCACGGTTGTTCTGTTCTGAGTAGCAGTTTCAATGCCATCAAGATATCGGATCAATCTGACCGTCGAGAAACCAGTCTAGTCTCAGACGTAAGACAAGTCTCTCAGTCTCTCTGATCAGTCTAATGGTTTCAAGTCTTTCTGTTCAGTGGAATCAGGAGCTGCTGCGTCACCATCTACCACGTCGTTGTGTGAACCGTTCTCTCGGCCGGGAGATGTAACAGCCCGTGTAACACGTACAGCACGTGCGGCCCTACAGAACAGATCATTCATCACTCTTAAACAACAATATATGTGCCTAAATCTTATGCAGTAAGCCGGCAGCACAATACTAACAATTACCGGTACTTGTTACCCCTCATCAGAGGTGTTGATCCCTGCGGGAGGAGGCAATTGCCCCAATAAAAATATTGGGGCAAAAGTGGCTTTTTGCCCAACCCCAAAAATTTAATAAACGGTGTCAAAAAGCAAGTACAGATCTGTGTGTAAAATTTCAAAAATTTCTGGGAGCTAAGTCCCCAGACCTACATGCATCCTCCCCAGAGTGTGCATCCCCCAGACTCCTCCCCTTTGGTGCTCCAGTGGTTCGTACCTTGCTCACAGTCCTCCATCATTCGCCCCCAAAATAAATTGGGATTGACGCCATCTCCCCTCATTAATACACTGATACAAGCCTGTACATAAGCAAGTCTTAAACTGTCATTGTAGCTGAAGCCTCTACTCTGTGATTTCTGTTATATTTATAACAGTTATAACAGTTATTAGCAAGCCACTTATAACAGTGTAAGTCAACCAGCTGTATTATATATTTAATGCTGTTGGTTGCATAACATGAAAGTCATGTTGCAACAATTCTCAAAGGTTCACTTTTGGGTTATCTTGCATAAGCTGAAGAAACTCTGGTAAAAAAATTAGTCGCATAAAAGTCTATCTAAGATAGTAGTAGCATTAGTACTATTGCTAATTAATGCCACAGCACAATGAAAACAGGGTATGAAAAGAAAACAGGAAAATAATTAATACAGAGATGTGATCAGACAATTATCATGAAGCATTGGAGACCATATTGTAAGTCACTACAGCAAGGAAAGTACGCAATATGGAAGAGTGCAGGATAATTTGTTCACCAAGATGGAGACTGAAACTGTTAACGACTGACATACAGGTTGAAGATAATAAGGTATAAGTTCGTGGACAAGATATATCTCACACTCTGCAATTTGCTGTAACTTTGTTATGCCTGAACCAAAGTGCATAAAATTTGCCAAGCAAAGATTCTCAAGTATTACTTGGCTCAATTATTTAACTTTGCTAACAATCCGAGATGAAGGCTTCCGTAAACTTTGGGAGCTTCTGAAAAAACTGGTTGGATATTAAAGGTGTATCATCACTGTATGTTCTGGAAAGAGCCAGTTTGCTACAGCAAGTGCTTGAAATGACATCCCTTTGTTTTACAGATTTGTAATCAAACCATCCAGTGGTCAACAGCTTTGTCGAAACCTTGTCTTTGTCACTAACGCCATATTTACAAATACTGCAGAGATGTGCAAATGACGTGATACCACCGTGCCCAATTTAAAGTTAAAAACAAAATAAGAAAAAGTGAAACAACTTGAGGCTGGTTACCGCATTTTTTAAAAGAAAATATGAGTTTCTTCTTTTTACTTGCTAAATTTTATGCATATTGGTAAGGCTTGTTAAAGTTACAGCGAATAACAAAGTGGGACGATTTTTGAGACACAGCGTATTGTACGCAAGCAACAGAAGGATGAATTTGGAGTAATGGACTCAGATGGGGATTTCATGACAAAGAAGCCCAGTCAGGTACAGACAATACATCTTTATCACAGTATGAAAACAAACACAGTATACAAGTTATGGCTGGCTGCATTAGCAAATGGACAAGAAATGCAAATTGCATGGATGGATAATAATTAACTGCAGTTAGTATTAATGTTATCACACATATTAGCGCACACACAGATCAGGAACCACACGATAAATTACAGTCAGTGACAATGACTGAATAAAAGATAAGATGACTTGTAAGTGCACGCACGCACCAATTCAAGAGTCCGCATGAGACCACTGCAAATTATGGTTAGATAAATATTACGTTAAAAAAGCATAAGCAGCAGCATACGTGATTAAATTATTTATAATGTGCTTAGATACTGCCACTGGGTCACAGGAATGGCATTCACTCATGTAAAACCTGTCACGGCAATCCCCAATGGTTCTACATTTGACAGACGGTTAACAGTGGAATAACTCTGAAAAAGTAGGGTGGCCAAACACAAACCAAAAGTAGCATTAGTCTAAGTAAAATGTGTAACTGCTGAGTTTGATAGAAACAATTAAACGAAATCCACTCAGCCATTTGCAACACCAACTTAATGCAAAACAACGTTGCCTATCGTCTTATCTTATTATTCCTCCCTTTGCGTAACAGAGAAGTGACCATTGTAATTTATGCATGTTTCACTTTTTCCAACCTTCCCTGGTGTCTCTGAACCAGACAATGTAACTTTATTGGCAACAAAAATTAGTACCATTTAAAGTTTCCTAAATGCTCCCTAAAGTTTGGCAAACAAACCTATTTTTCAAAGAATTCAGTACAATTTTGTGTCGACATTGCCGAACACACAGGAATATCACAGTTACAAAAACACTGCCGATCTCTCTCTATCTGTACCCAACTGGACAGGGGGCTGGACTAACAATAAAGGAAAACTGCTGTCAGTTTTTGGAAGCTGCTTGCACATAACTCATAACAATTTTGTAATCTCATCATCATCACAATCATTATTCGGCATGCACCATGTCAGTGCGTAGCTCCACAGTGCTGAAATTCTGGTGTAATCTGACTTGTTTTAATTGTTAAATGCACACCTCATCAAAAGTCACACACTAACATACTAACATGGTAACATATGGTGTACAACTGTTTAGGGCTATAGTGGGCAATGACAGACGCAAGAGGATGGAAAGACAGCAGTAGGCCGTCAGCATTACCACTTACTAGTGCTGAAATTCCGGTGTTAGTGGTACAAGGGCGGATGACTATCAGGCTGGGCTATGCATTCTGGTTATTAAACAAAAATCCAAACAATGATAACCCAGCTAAAGCACAAAGCACAGTTTACGTGATGTGCATTGCAATTATACGTCTGGATCAGAAAATCAGCATTTAATGACAATAACGACAACTTTTAACCCTCTGCAGTTCCCTGTTAAAAGGCTCAGACATGTTCACCAGTAACCGGAAACTTCTAGAGCAAGCTGCCACTCCAAATGCTATCAGCACCTTAAATAGGTCTAGACAAGAATCAAGCACTGGTTGCCAGTGAGAGTCTCTACTGTCTTAGCCAGTGAGGGTCTCTACTGTCTTAACTAATGAGCAACTGCTGCTACTATTCAGTGACGGTGACTGTTAGCAATAATTAACACAATCTACGTGCAACATCAATCTCAAAGAATGACGACAACAACTGTGAATGGTTTACAGACAGCCCGTAGTGAATTGTATGGTTTTCCACGTGTCAAACATGCACATCAAGCTGGTAAACATTAATTATCATGCACCGACACTACAACAAACCTGTCTTTATGTTTACTTTTGCTGCAATTACACATAATCAACACATTAGCACAGCATGGCATGGTGGTACAACCTCTTAATAATCTCTGGCTAGCTCAGCCTTCTGTCTCCATTGGGTGAGAACTGGGAAATGAACAGTAGCTTATCTAGTGTGGATTGGATTGGATTGAGTAGAGTTTTTGGATTGAGTAGAGTTTAATGCCCCACCCGACAGAGGGTACAGGTCATTTCGGAGACGGTCTAGTGTGGTCTTTTAGGCCTAGTAGCTGCATCTCTGGTCCACCAATCGACTAGTGAGGTGTCAAAGTACCATTAGCTCACATGCAAAGCCAATTCACTGAGGCAACAACACAGCCACTGTTCAGACCTAGATCTGTACCTTAAATGAAACATCACATAAAGATCAATCGGTGCCTTTTGCCCAGGTAATAAACTATCTCACACCCAAAACAATCATGTACCTCTGTTTATCTGTAGATGCACCTCGAAGTCGAGCTTTTAGCTGTTCATTCTCATGTGTCAACACGTCGCAGTGCTCCACCTTCTCCTCCAGTTCACGCTGAACCTTGCGTTTGAGTGCCGTTATGCGGACACACTCTTCCTCAGCTTCATCCAACTGTCTCTTCAACTGCTTCACCCGTGAACCCATCTTGTCTGTCTGTTACACCGCATAACCATCACAACACCATCTCAACATGTTTGTAAACTGTGTTTGCCAAACATAATTTGAAACAAGTTCAGTAATATTATCACATCTACCAATTAAATTGTTGTTAGAGTGGCCCAGTTATAGCAAACAACTTATACTACAGCATCTGCACTGAAAGCAGTGGTCAGCACATTGCTTTTACTGTTAGAATTACTATAATATGCACCTAGACCAATCAATCAACCAATCAAATACAATATGACTAATGCATTTTGTGCCCATTCCTTATCCAGCAAAAGTCAAAAAAGGCTTAGTCCAAAATTTTCAATGATGTAAAACCGCGACGAGACTTTTTTTACTGCCATGCACAATAGGACAGCAATGCAGATCACTAACTGTGTGGCTACTGATACACACAAAGATTTTGGCTATTGACAAAATCTGGCACATCTACTGTACACATGACACTACCAGGAATTCACATACCTGATCTTTATACTGCTCAGCATGTCTCTTTTCATCCTCTGCCTGCAGCTGAAGTTCTTTCGTCCTCTTCTCTAACTTGCGGTTTGCCTTCCCGGTATTCTGCCGTTCCCTAAAACAGAGTGACAAATTTCAGTCACATGCACATAAAATGTTAACAGACAGAACCAAAATAGTGAATTATTAATGGAGAAAGTAAAAGCACAGCGAAATGCAAAAGAAAGTAACACATTGACAGCAAGAACTTTGAGGGTAAAATGAAGCAACACAACACTGGGCAGCCTGTGCCATCAACTAAGTTTAATAAGCACCCTAGCAGTCCTAATAACAAGGCCTCCTCTTATACAAAACGTAACCTTTTCTCACTAGTGGTGACAGTGACTATCACCAGTAGGCACTGCACATAAACACAGACGGGCAGGCTCACTTAGCATAAGTGGCAGGTTACACGGTTTGCTTAAACAAAGATGGCTACCAATCCCACTACCAGACAGGCTTAGCCCATGTTCACAGTTAATGCTTCACCACTGCCAGTCACCACCACTGCAATGATATGATTTGGTATAGATAACTCCAGATTTTAAAGACATTTTAGTTATATGATACTGTTAGGTATTCAGCTGCAACTGCATTATAAAGCTTAGTGAAATATGTCCAAGATAGGTTACTTTATCTCATTATCCAGCTGTTCTTCAAGGTTTGCAATGCGTCCCTCAAGGGATGTCATTGCCGTCTTGAAGCGAGTCCGAGTCTCTGCTTCTACATCGGCAAGTTTTGCACGCAGTTCTGCATTCTGTCGCTCCAGCACTGAACGCTCGGTCTCTGCCTTGTTGCTAATGCTGTGTACATTTTCACGCTCGGCAGTCAACTGCTCCACCTAGTAAATCAATGCACACCTTTGGATATATGCAATCTGCATGGAAATGATGCTTTATAATATGACTAGACAGTACAAATTACTTTAGGATAGTGATAAAAAGAAGCCTTAGGACTCTTGGCACTTACACATGCCACATTATAATAAATATGTATATACAGCATACCTTTATCAGTTTCTCAGTGGCACTTCAGCACAACATAAGTTATTTATTGCATTTACAACTAAAGGCTAAGTAAGAGTAGAAAATTCACTGATAAGTATAAAAACAAACAAATGAGCTACAATACAAAAGAAAGGATTACTATTTTTAATTGTGTCTCGATTTTATGTCCTACTTTATTTTTGATGTCTGGTTTGGCGTAATAAACGATGGACGGATGGATGGATGGATATAGAGTGGTACGAAATAATATCTGTCATAAAGGAAAGAATATCATGAGATTCAACTGTATCAAACAACAGGGTTAACCACATTGCAGTATAACAAATAAATTATCACATCAGATGGAATGGTACTGCAGTTAGCTGTCTACCTGAGCGGTAAGTCGGCGAATACGATCATTCAGTTGCTCTGAATTACTTTGTTCATCCTCTAGCTCGTCCTCCAACTGGGATATCTTGGTCTCCAGTCGAGTCTTCTCCTCCGTAACCATGGTTCTGCCACATTACATACGCAGACATCTACACATTAACATCAGCAATTCACACTGGAAAATACACTGCCAACTGATTCTAAAACAGAAACATGTCCACTGCAGTGCCTAGACACATTAGACGCACAACAAACTGAAGGTGCAGTTAGTGACAGAGAAAGTACGAGGGCAGTACGAGGGCTGAGCAAGCCATGAAGGTACAACAGGGAGCATTGATCTCCAATTCTTCATACGTCAGCCATATACCAGCCAAAGCTACAAGACCACCACCAGGAAGACCAGTGCATTACATATGCGCATGTATCTTTTAGCTTCCACATGTAGCCCAAGTTATATAGGGGAGTCTGGATACATGGTGTGTGATGAAAATGTCAAAGATATGGACAAAACTGTGACATTTTCTGTAATACTCACTGATTACAGTCAGTGTACAGTATATGTTACTATTTCATTTATTATTATTCATTTATTCAGTCATGCATATTTAAGACATCTTAGTTACCAGTACATGACTTCGCTAGCTAATCGGCTGTAACTGCATTATAAAGCTTAGTGCCATTACAGCAGTTGCTCAAGACATGTTGAAGTTCTTTCGTCCTCTTCTCTAATTATGGTTCGCCTTCCCGGCTCAAATAACAGACAAATAACAGATTTCTGACATTATTGCATAAACAATAACAAAAAGTTCACTCATACAAACAACTGCTAAATAATGGCAACCTGCTGGCAGATTCAATTTCTTCAGCTATTTCTTCTTTCTCAGCCTGTAGATCTTTCCGAGCCCGCTCCGAAGCTGAAAGATCTTGCTGAGTACGGAGAAGATCTTCTTCCAGAGCCTTGTACTTCTTCTCAAGTTCTTTACTTGATCCCGCTACTTCTTCCCGCGCTGCACGTGCCGACTCCAATTCCATCTGTGCCTCCTTCAGGTTTGCCTACCAAATCACATTACAGACATTGGTTATTGTTACTGGTAATGCAACAATTTAAATTCAGCCCATCCAGAGATTTGATACTGCTGGTTGGGTGGCAGAAAGGGCATTTAGCCTGTAAAAGTTCTCTTCAACAATTTCCAAAAATTCACTATTGCAGGACCTAGTGCAACCCGGAGTAACTCCAGAAAATTAGTGGTTAAACAATAATCGAAAGTAATAGTACTAGTCTGTTGGCAAAAACAATGTGAACTGTCAAAGATGGAAACCAATCACAGTACTAGACAGGATCAATTTAGCATAAGTTTCCATCCAATGCTGTAGTCATCGCAGGCATATAAAATGAAAACTACAAGTGACACAACATGAAATTAATTACATGACTCTGGCCAGTTAATTCTATGGTATAATAACATTACTAACTGTTATCGATTTGCTTGTAATGTCTAACTATAACTAATCGGTGCAGTAACTAGATATTAAAACTTCAAATTAGTGGCACAAAATATAACGAGAAGACATTCGTGAAAGTGCATATGTTCTCTTCTCCACATCTGCGTTTTGACAAATTTCTCAGTGGTTATGTCCAGACTGTCCCTGTGTCAAATTTGTAATCCTTAGTTTTAACCCTTTTGCAGACATCAGCATTTAATGCCCAAAAATTTGGGGGTCACATCCTCTTTTCGAAAAATTTTAAGGGGTCATATGCAGACTATCTTTGGGAACATGCACGTCAAATTTGAAGTCCATAGCTTTAACTGTTTTGGAGCAAGTAACATTACCGGTCTGCTGCTCATAGACAGATGCATGGACACAAAGACAGAAACACATCAAACGGAAACACTATCGACACAATTGACTTCGTTCACTTGGCAGAGATAACAAGATAATCACACAAACTACCAAAGCCACACACCTGAGCCCTCTTCAGCTGCTTAGCAACGTCGTCCTTAGCCTTGGTCACAATATCAACTTGCTGGGCAGACATTCTCAGATCTGCCTCGAGTTTCTTGCGGTTTCCAGCTGCTGCAAGCCGTTGCTTGCGTTCTTCATCAAGCTCCGTCTCCACATCACGCAGCTACAGCACACACGTCCATTGTAATGATTGTACAGCTTAGATACTGACTAACTAAACAGTGCTATCATTCTACTAAATGATGGTCACTGGCACAATGACAGCAGTGATAGCCAGCTTAAACTATTAAATCAACTGAAGCATTTTAACTAACTGAATGAATGTACAGAATGAACAACTGTTATAAATAAAATGGTAAATACAGTCATACACACACACATACACAACTTACACCAACACATTTACATACATGGATTATAGGTCATTAATGGCTAAAACATCATCAGTAAACAATTAATTTATTCTGTATTTGCACTGGTACCACCTATGCCTACTGTTGTATTTGGAGTGTATAATGAATGGCTAACTCCATGGGTCAGTCATGCATGACCAACTGAATGAGTTACTGGCAAGTCAACAACTAATGACCATGGCCTGTGTTAAACACTGTCTTTACAACTCCAGACAGTGGCAAACATACACTACAATAAACTGAAGGAATTTTCACAGGAGAATAAGCAAATACAAAAATGCACAAATACAGTGGCACACCTGGCGAACGAGTGAGCGTTTGCCTTCTTCACTCTGTTCATCTTTTGCCTGCAGATCTCGCTCCAGCTGTGCTTTCATTGCCTGCATGTTAACCTCCAGTCTCAGCTTCGCATCTTCACTGGCCTGCACTTCATCTTCAAGCTCTTCAATCTGTGCTCGCTGCTCGGCCAGTTGTGTCTCAAGAACACGGCGTGCTTTATCCAGATCATGCATCTGCGCCAACAACAAGCCACAACTATTAAACATCAGCAATCTGCCTGATAATGATAAGCAAATAAGTGAGAACATTTGGGATGCATAATTAAACAAATAGTCACAATGCACCACAATCTCAAAGCCCAAACAAATCAGTCTTCAGCAGCCCATTAAATTGTTCGTAGCTGATGTCCATTTGCCTAAGACCAGCTGGTTTGTAACGATGCAGTAATGAAAGCTGCTAATTACACAGTTCAGCTTTGATACATTAACCCTGGAAAACAAATACCAGCTTGTATATTACAGGTATAAAAAGCCAGGAAAATGGGAGTCAGCAAGAACATCCTGCAGTTTGTGTGTTGTTTACTGTTCTTGGTAGACACCAAGTATATTATTGTACAGATGTCAATCTAGCACTTTCTCAACGTTACTTGCTGAAATTAAAACTAAGTCACAGAAAGACGTACATTTTTTCCAACATCATCCTTTGAGGACATGAGTTCAGTCAGTTCGGCCTGTTGTTGCTGACTCGTTCTCTCAGCATCTGCGAGACGGTTCTGCAATTCCTCCAGCTCTCGACTTTGACTCAGAATTTTCGTCTCTTTCTCACGAATGTCGCGCTCTGCTGAATCACGCTCAGCAGCCAGTCTACAATTTATTGCAACAACTTAAATCAAAACTTCCTTAAAAACATCATTTATAAGTTGTTTATTCTTCATACAGTAATTATCACTTCTTGGTAAAAACAGACTAAGTAGGCCGTCACGTTAACTATTTCAGCACAATACAGAAAAATATTTACTTTTCGGAGACAGATTTTTCTTCGGCAAGATTCTGATCAAACTTGCGCTGTTTCTTTTCCAATGCAGACACCTGAGCTCGCTGGTTTTCCAATGCAATGTTTGTGTCTTCAAGCTAATACAAAAATCACAACATAGCATCCAGTCTGACAATACAGATTCACAGTATAAATCATGTTGCACTTGTCTACTACAAAACAACATATCTACAACAGCAACAATCTGACCCCGTTTTCACTTTTAATAACCAAGATGCAAGGTCATGTCAATTACCATTAACTGATCAACTTGACTTACCTCAGACATGAGTTTTTTCTTTGATTTATTGAGTTTATCATTGGTGTCGAGCAATGTTTTAACTTTCTCCTGAAGCACTTCTACATCATGAACAATCTTCTTCTTGTGTTCTTCCGCTGCACTGCCCGCGGTCAGTTCTTCATCAAGACGCTTCTTGTACTCCGCCAGCTACAATCCAGATTGCATTACTGTATCGCATGTTATAATTTATATATGATGTACTGTACTTATATAAAGCTCCTTTTATCTTTACTGATAGTATTATGAATTAATTACTACTTAGCATTTTCCAACATTATAATTAATTATTTTTTTTCTCATTTCCCCTATTTTTCAGCTTCTACTTTAACTACACAAATATGTAGAGGTTAAAGTGCACATTATAGAACACGCACACACACATTACCCTTCACCATCACGTGCAACAATATACTCACACACACATTATGTTGACTGATAACTAAAAACTAATGGCAAAGTATAATGTGCAATCAAAATAGTGAGTCAACGATGAACAATAACAATTAGCAACAAGATTTTCATTTCATACATAAAGACCTTTACAAATGACAATACTACACATACAAACTTACAATAAACTATACACATACAAGAGAAAATATCGGAAACGTACCTGTGTATTCTGAGCTTGTATCTTGGCTTCCTGCTGCTGAACAATGTCTGTCTGCTCTTCCAGCTGTTCTCGGAGTTCAGCTTCATGGGACTCAGCGGTACGTAGGTGAGCCTGTAGCTCAGCCTGATGCTGGGCATCATTGTGCACAGCCTGCTGGGCCTCAGTCAACTGGATTTCCAAAGCCGAGCACTGGCGTGCGAGAGCCGCTGACCGTGTATCAGCCTGCATGTTCTGTGACTGTGCTGCATCTAACTCAGCCTATACCACACAAGATATATAAAATAAATGGCAACTGTGCAATAATTTCAGAAAATATACACGCAAGTCTACACCCTCTGGTTAAATAACACATTGCATCACTCACTGTTCAATTCATTTTTGTTTCCAGTAAAATTTCGACATATATAAATTTTATATTCCATAAATAAAAGTAAAGTAAAGCAATGTACAAACATTTGTGACTTCACAGTCAATGATACCATATATAAGGTGTCAAGCAACACACAAGTTCCAACAAAGCAAAGTCATTATTTTAACAAATGCTGTACCATCAACTGCTTAAAAACCATCCATACCTGTAACTTGTTCAGTTTCTCAGTGAGTTCGGTGGACTTGGCCTCTGTCTCAGCAAGCCGTACACTAGTCTCCTGCAGCTGGGTATCGGCTAACTTGCGCCGTCGTTCAGCTTCCTGTCTGGCAGTCGTTGTTTGCTTCAGCTCAGCTGTCAGGTCGTTGTTTGTCTGCTCTAGAGCCTGCTTTGCCTTGTCCACTGAGAGCTTCGACTGTTCAACAGAACAAGGGAATGCCATAAATACCACACAAAAGTAAAACTGTTCTACATCTGCTCCCAGTGACAGTACAGACTTACAAGTTTTTCACAGCGACTGAAACACCTACTTTGTGACAAATTACACCACAATATTATCATATCAGCAAGTAAAAACTAACTGTAAAAATTAACTCTTACAATGACTAGCTAGCTTAAACAACCGGATGTTGACACGGTACTAAGCGAGGTGATTCTAATCTAATTTAATACAAAAGTTTTGTTATAGGGCAATTGTCGTATAGGATAAGTTAATCAGAAGCGCTACAATGGCAATGAAGAGTTTATTCCAGACAGCTGGAGCAGCAACAGAGCAGGAATGTAAAGCAAATGATGTAGAAGTCGATGGTTGGTGAAGAAGATGAACTGAGGATGACTGAAGTGTTTCGGCAGGCTGGTATTTGTGTAGAAGGTAACTGCAGTACGCCAAACTGCTTTGCCTTAAACATGAGAGTCGCCACTTTAAAAGTGATATGATGTCTGATGGATAACCAATGCAGCTCATGCCACAGAACAATGGCATTTGCTGATGGTGAATATATTTCTCAGACATGAGCCTTATGACCATTATGCCAACTTTAACAACTTGAGGAAAGTACATACAATTACTATAACTATAATACTCGTCTTTAAAAAGTATGCACAAATAAGAAGCAACCTTTTTCGTTTGGTCTAGTTGTTCGTTGACCTGCTCCAACTGCTGGGTATGCTTATGTCGTAAGTCCTGCAGCTGTACATCGTGTGCTCGAGCCGCCTCTTCGAGCTGTTTCTTCAACTCAGTCACTTCC
>Ga0209788_1000324_pt1 | contig 12361 bp, 5 predicted proteins | sample WorMetLIZISLAND1_2_FD_187415 | JGI IMG/M metagenome (GOLD analysis project Ga0209788, IMG submission 187415) | Marine gutless worms symbiont microbial communities from Max Planck institute for Marine Microbiology, Germany - Olavius clavatus LIZARD... ...
CCGTTCAAGGTCATCCAAGGTCGATAAATTTGCTGCCAATCGAAAGCGCGTATGCGACTTCCTATTAGTCCGTAATAGTAACTTTAGTCCTATCTTGCACCGTTTCGGAGTTCTGATAGGTTTTATGTCCCCTATTCAACCCTAATTTTGGGGGTGTTCCCGTTGCACCAGATCGCCCATGTTGGGCGTCAGCCAGCACATGGACCTTAAGCTATTTGGCCGTGAAATTATTTTCGAAGAATTCAAATCTATTTGAACACGGTACCTAAACGTTACGGACGGACGGACGGACAGACAGACAGACGACTTACTGTCGCATCACCGCGCTCTGCGCTAGCATCGCGCGGTAAAAACTGAGATTGGGGCTTCTTACCTCAAGTGCACATGAGGGTAAAACATGCTACTGAGATTAAAGAAAGTAAATTAGACGTAAATCACGTAATTAAAATAAAACACAAAACTCACGAAATTAGATAAACTCTGTAACGAACAGCAACATCAATAACGTGATACAATACTTGGTATAGTAAGCTCTAGTGCTCGGTTGTCAAGTTACTCGTGACGTCACCTGCTGCTGCTGCTTCTGCGTCTGTCCAATCACCGTGCGCCTCACCTGCGTAGTCACTCTCTAGACACAGCACTTGTCACTCACGCCACACCTGTTGGCCTATTAAACGACCTCCTCCGGTATAGCATAGGCCTACACCCTTCCTTCGTCTCTCAATAACAGACACATCTAAGTATTGGGGCGCGGCATGTTGTGCATTCTCTACATGTAAATAACGTTTCCGATGTGTTCTGCTTTTAATTTTAGTGTTTGAATGAAATTAATGAGTTATCAATTAATAGAAATTCATATAGGCTACGGTCTTTGTAAGTTATATCTTTGAAAGTTTGTTCAGACTTTTTGAAGATCATCCAAAGTCAATGAACAGCACCGAATGCTATGAAATATAGGCCTATTGTAAATTTTGCAATTAAAATGAAACACGTGTGCAATTAGGCCTACTGTAACTAAAGGAATAGGGCCTACACTTATCGTAGGCAGCCATAATGATATCAGTAGCTGATCCAGGGGTGGAAATGAGGTGAATACATCTTCCCCGATTCCCGCAAACCTATATGTGCCGGTGGGGTGGCCCACCCCACATATAGGCTGGGTTTGCGGGAATCGGGGGTACCGCAGCAGAGTCCTCACCGCCGTTCAGGCTTGGCAAACCGTTTGCCAACAAACTACAGTTCATTGGCCACATTTTTGTTGGTGACACTGTGATCGCATATGGCAAATGACGTCCCGTAGCTGTGAGACGGAGTACCATTAACAGCTATAGAGGACCTTTAACCTTTTTTAACTTAAGGGTCATGTTCATTTAGTCACGCAAGGTCGGCTCCGAAAGCCACAACACATACGTACGTCAAGCGGTTTGACAACAGTTCTCCGAGAAACGCCGTCGAATACCTAAAATAATTTATATTGCAGGAAACTAGTCATTCACCTAATTTTGCCGCTGACAGTATTGGGTATATTTTATTACTTTTAAAAATTATTTTTCGCGCAATTACTTTTGAAAGTCGAACCCTCTGAGCCTAAAAATGCTGACACGAAAACAGAGTACCGGTATGACATGAAGTAGCCATTCAAGGTCATTCTAGGTCATTCATTTTGCAATCAGCCTACTATAGACCGGCAAGGGATTGCACATCGCATAATAACTCTGGCCGTATCTCTATATATGCATGTAGTTTCTGAAGAAGTAGCCACAGAAAACGCTGAAAATTGCCGTTGTCGACAACCTCACTGTCGTTTGACGCCCCTCCCGGAGGAACCCTAACGAATATCCGCATATTTTCACAAGCTATAGAGTCATTGACCTAGGATGCTGATAGTATGGGTTTAACTTCATTCATTTATTGTGGTGGGCTCCGAAAAACGTATCTTTTCCGCAATAGAGCGCGTATCGGCTGTTCAGGGTCATCCAAAGTCGATGAATTTGGTACCAGTCGAAAGCCCATATGCGATATATGCGACTTCCTAGTTCCTATTAGTCCGTCATAGTAATCTTGGCCTCCACGGTGCATGACTTATTGGCTAAAAACTGCCATTTTTTTCTGCCCCACTCTCATTTTGGCGCACCATCTCCCGCGCTTGGCGGGCGGACCCGGAACCGCTGGGGTGTTTACAGCGCTCCGCAGACTCCTTAGTTGGATTTGAGGGTACCCCGGGAGGTAAGTAGACATGAAGAAAGCGGAAGGAGGAAATGGAGGTGATGGGAGGGGGAAGGAGGGGAAAGAGCAGAGTGAATGGGAGATGAAGAATTCCGGCGATTCCTGAATCCGCGACTGTATCATATTACACTTAAATGATCATCGTTATCGGCATGCACATTCTACACTACCCGTAACACCGGTCGACCTGTTCAAAAGCTGACATTAATATTACACATGGCAATGTCACATCCAGACTAAAGATAAGCTTCAGCTGAGCTGATAAGATCAGCTTGACGAGTGACGTCCTATATTACTCCGGTAGGTCCAGCGGGTTAGGTCTGTCTGTCTCTATAGTCAGGTAGGTCTGTCTGTTGAGGACTGAGATGGTCGTCTATCAAATTCATTCGACCGTTGTCAGTGTCGTGCACCTGCGCTGCTGAACTGATAGCGCATGCGCACACACACGTCACGTCGCTGATATATCTATAGACTCAGAGGTGGCGTGTCTGGCGCGCTGTATTGTGTCGCACACATTGATTAATTAGCTCGTAACATCGTTCGTATATAGCGACATTGATCGCTTGACAGACGACACGTGTCAAGCGTTGATCGACCGATACAGGCGCTCGCTCTCTCGGATGACAACAGCAGTAAACGGCACTTAATAACTCGTGACAATTGCTTGGCCACGCGGCACCGCGGCTCACTCTTTGTTGTCAGCTGACTTATACCGCGGCACATAATAGTGCAAAAGTGACGTGTATGAATAGACAAGACTCTAGCAAAGACACAAAGTCAAGACTGAGATGCATGTATAGACAACGCACCACTATTAAATGCTTCTGTTGTGCTGCAGCACATTGAATTGAACCTATAGGAGGCACTGGCTTCAGTCCTTCTGTCCGTCACTGCACACTCATAGCTCTTCGACATGCTTTGTGCTTTTTAGTAGACGTTTGTTAAAACAAGTTACGACCCACGTCGGTGGGATAGCCGACACATTATCTTTTCATTGCGTTGCAAATCTCAGTCTCGATGGCTGCCCGCTGGAAATGTTCTTTGCACCGTTGCACGACGTGTTGTGACAGACTGTTTTAATGGAAGACCACTCTCACTCATTCTCTCTGACTGAAAAAGTTCTACCGGGTACCGCAATAAAAGTCTGGATCGTGGATGAAAAGTTTCATTTGATAACCTCTGAGCTTGTTAAACTCTATGGGTGTTAACTGAAAGAAATCTGGTGGATTAACTTCTTCTTTTCCAGTCAATATATTGTACACTTCGATAAGATATTTGCGTACAGGCGTCTAGTCTTTTGAGAATACATGTACAGTCCCACGATCTCTTGGTCGTTCAGTGTTCCAGTCCTTTGACCATGGTGGCTCTCCTGTGAGCCTAGACATTCTGTCTTCAACGAAGGCAAATATAGATAACAGACATAGTGACTACGTCTGTACAATTACACCATGTTAGGCCGAACATGAGCATTGTACAGTGGGAAACGTGACTTATCGAGTTTATCAATCTTCTCTTAATTAACGACAGTACTGATGTATGGCTTTTGATGCTCCCTTGACACACCGTAGGCCTGGTTTGTGGTTATCTGCAATGTAAACTCCTAGACGGTTTTTTTGCGCGCGACAGCATATACATGTACACTGTACGCAATCTCAGCCAATAAGTCGCCGTATCTCAGAAACGGTGCAAGATATGACCGAATGAGAGAGGGGTAGGAAAATACGACAGGCTAATAGGAAGTCGCATATGCGCTTTCGATTGGTACCAAAATCATCGACCTTGGATGACCTTGAACTGCTACAAGTTCAAGTTTTCTCGGAATTTTGCACTACTTCGCATTTTGCAACAATGCCGTTCAGAATGCAGGGAGCGCCTGCTAGTAGGCCTATACCAAGGCTGTCGCGCGCTTACCTTTACGTTAGCTAGGTTGTCTTGTTTCCTATGAATGTAGTTTATATGCCTTCTCATCATCTATCATTCATTTCATATCTAATCTGAACTGATGGCTAATGTGCATAGACCACAAATAGGTGACACACTGAGTGAGGTACAGTGACGTACAGCGCAGTGTCATGTACACGCTAGGCCTATCTGTCACAACAAATAATTACAGCTTCGCGCCAACTAACCCTGTAGGGCGCCTGCTCTCAGTCAACACATAATAATTGGCGACATCGACATGTAATTGTTGGTGTGGTTGGGTCAGTTTACACGTCATCAGCATGCGGTGAACTCTGCTTCATTTATAGCTTATAATTATAAATGAATCCCAAATCTGCCGAAGATGACCATTCAATCAACAAGCAATGCAGATAATTAAACAAAGACAGCAAATAATATCGGATTGACGGTTTTCTGAAAATCAAAATCACACAGGTGTGAAGCTGAAATTCGAACTGTTCAAACTGTTTTCGTTAACCGATATGTCTGAATATAGATCGGTACGTCTGACACCAAGAGGAACCTGCGGGAGGGATCTTGTCACTTGCAGCACACCGCACAGTGCGTGCCACTGCCAGTGCATGTAAAGCAAGGATGATCATCATGATGACGGTGACCGGTGACGGTAAATGTAATTGAAACTTGTTTAGAATATGTTACCAACTAGAGTCGATCACATGACAATGACATGTTGAGTTGCAGCGAAATGATGGTGCGGTTGACTTAGTCGTCTGAAGATCGTATAGTCTGGAAGTAGGCTTATAATATTATATTATCGGCGGGCCCATATAGCCTGCGGTTTGCGTCGTAAATCTTGGATCACATCATTCAATATTCAAATCATTGAAATCAAATTACAGTGTATCATGTCATGAATATTTAATGTGTTACTTCTGCCTTTTGATTCATTCCACTCGTATAGGACGATGATCGTAAGAGTCGCACAAAACGCTAGTCGTAGGCCTATTAGCGCTTGTTAATTGACTCCCGAGGACCCTCTAGACATACGATATAGGAGACCATTATGTTAAAAGATCGTCTAATTCCGATGAGAACTCTAGGAGAAGAAGTCTTTTAAAGACTGAAGCATTTTAACCGTTATGACGTCTTCAGTATGACGTCATACGGACCCGTGATGTCATCGGTCATGTGACCATTCGACTCGACGTTGGCGACTTCCTATACGTCCTCAATAGAAACGAAACCCGTATCTTGCTTAATTTACGAGATATTTAACTTCAAATATTACACAACGTTACGACGTCATCACTGACGTCACTTTTCCTGGATCAACTGTCCATGGGGATCATTTAGACGCACTATGCAGTAGACGATTATGTTAAAAGATGGTCTAATTACGCCAGGAACTGTCGAAAAATTGCAAGTTGAAGCTAGTGAGGTCACGGCCGTGACGTCATAGAATCACATGACGTCATCGATGACGTCATCATTCGACGGCCCTTAGCCACTTTCCTATAGACTCCCAATGGGAAAGTATCCGCCATCTGCAACAGTTTCTGAGATATTTGGCCTGAAACGTTATGACTTCATGACGTCATAACTGACGCGTCATAACTGACGTCATGACGTCTGGATCAACATTACTGTGTTGACCCTCTAGACGCGTGATATGGGAGATCATGTGTTAAAAGATCGTCTACTTATGGTAAGAACTCTAGGAGAAGAAGCATTTAAGACACACACATTTTAAAGGTCATGATTTTATGACGTCTTCAGTGTGACGTCATACAGACCCCTGACGTCATCGGTCATATAACTCATGTGACCATTCGAAGCAGCATATGTGACTTCCTACAAGTCATCAATAGAGACCAAGCCCGTATCTCACTTAGTTTTTGAGATATTCAATTGGCTTTGAAAATTCATGATGACGTCACCTCTGACGTCACGAAACTTGGATCGACACTACGTGTACGTGTGGATCATTTGGACGAACTGTGCAGTAGATGATTATGCTAAAATATGGTCTAATTCCGACAAGAACTGACGGAGAAGAAGCATTTTGAAAGGTGTGAAGTCACGACTATGACGTCATAGGATCTCGTGACGTCATCGGTTACATCACAATTCGATAGCCTCTGGCCACTTTCCTATAGGCTCCCAATTAACCCTCTATCTCCCTTGGTTTCCTGAAGCCCATCCTTTGGGTCTTGAAGTAAATTGGCAGAAGACAAAGATCCAGTTCACCAGACCCAGCTGCTGCTCCCGCGGTGCTCCAGCTCTGTCAGCAGTTCATAGGCCTATCCGGCAAGTGCAGCCCTAATTTGATGTTGTGGAATCATTCGCCTACTTTGGCTGTGAAACTCACAGTGCTGGTAGCTCAGAACCAGAAGTGCGTCCGCTGCGTCGCCGGATTCGCCTGACCAAAAGCTGTTTCAACCTTCTGAATAGAATACAGCTACGGTAGAGGGATCTGGCATTCCAAACTTCACACGGAAAACCCAACCAGAATTGAACGTGAAATACTATTCAAATCTTCAAATGCATGGCCCCTAGATAGATATCCATTATCCTGTCGAAAGTTTTTGAACAAATAGCCAGTGAAAACGATGCAAAATTACCGTCTTCGACCACCCCACTGTCGTTTGAGTTGACCCCCTCCCCGAGGAACAGCCGAAGACCACGGACTATATGGACAAGCCAGATTGTGTGGGACACCGGATTCACCGCTGTCGACTGTTGCTGAGGATCGGCCAACTTCAACTCAGAGAGGGCGCTAGGCGCTACGAGTACGACCCACAGCAGTGAGTGAGTGAGTTCGTGTTCATGTTCATGTTCATGTCCCCTGAGTGTAGTTTCATGTATGACTACTTTTACGCACAAGTGCACAACTAATCAGTAACGGTTTCCGCTCTTTCCGTTGTGCAGTAAAGTTTACAGTAGATCAGTTAACTGTTAATCTTTGATACTGAGTTGTAATGAAGGTTAAGGTGTTTCATGAAAATACGTGTTCTTCGTGAACGACATAAACTCTGATAAAAGTAGTACGTTTCGAGTTTGGATAATGTACGTTAACTTCAAACTGCGACATTGGCTGTACGTGTACGTAGAGGGTGCGAGTAAAATGCGTCCGGTGCGTCTGCGTCCAATAACTGCCCGGTTAGGGTTAGGGTAGGGTCAGGGCAAACGTCCGCTTTAGCGTCCTATACTCTTGAAGGCGAAGTCAACGAAGCTACTCTGAAGCAACTTTTCTAAACCCAACCCTATCACGGTTAGGGTCCGCCAGAGCTAGGGGCCGCTATAGCTAGGGGCCGCCATAGCTAGGCGCTATCCCACAGCTATGGCGCCAGAGCTAGCGGCTATCCCTATCCATAACCCTATCCCTAACCCTATCCCTAACCCTACCTTAACCTTACAGGTCTAGCTATGGCGGCCCCTAGCTATAGCGGCCCTTAGCTATAGCGGGCCGCCCCCCCTATCACTAACCCTATCCCTAACCCTATTCCTAACCCGCCATTATAGACCTAGTAGACACTGTTGCGGACAACTGCCAGTGACAGACTGACATTGTGTTGATCGCCAGGCTTGTTAATATCGAAGTATCGAGTATCGTCGATACTTTATCGCCGATACTTTTTAAGTATCGATGGAGTTATCGCCTCTACTTCTGAGAACAGTTATCGATAAGGTATCGACGATACTTTTGAGCCCTAAATATACCGATACCGATACCGATACATTTCCACTGCCTGTGAGTGCGTTTATTAGAAGCGAAAGCACTGAACAACGCTTGCATTTCATTAGCGTAAATACATGTAGAATAGCTTTGATCTGCACCCTCCACGTTGCAGGGAAGCTCATAAACATGACGTCCTATCGCAGTTCACTGTAGCAGTTAACGCTTACAGCCGAGGCAGCCAGCCAGCTTGCAGGAAGCGGCCGTCAGCCTCCCTCCGAGAATTTGCCATCCGTTCATGTGATTGCAGTTTATTGAAGTTTAGTAGGCCTAACTACACTGTGTCTATCGTCAGTTAATCGTTGAGTTTATTATATTACGTGTACGTATTGCTTCCCCTGTCGTGTTTTAGACGCTGATTTTAAGGACCATAAAGTTACTTACATGGCTAGTAACAACATTAAAGGTATCGGTAAAAGTATCGGTGTAAAAGCATCGCCACTAGTTTTTGCAAAAGTATCGGTATCGGTATCGGCGATACTTTTAGTGTATAGTATTGGTATCGTTATCGGCGATACTTTTTGCAAGTATCGTTAACAAGCCTGTTGATCGCCTTCAAGAATATAGGACGTTAAATCGGAAGTTTGCCTAGGGTTAGGGTTAGGGTTGGAAGACCTATTGAGTATTGAGGTAGCAGCGTGAATGCAGTAATTACCAATAGGCCCAGAGTGATGCACTGGACGCCGATGCACTGGATGCATATTATCCATACTCGTACATACAGGCTATGTGATGGAGGTTCGACTGCAGTTGAAAGTTAGTGTTATTTTCAGTTTTTGAGACTGAAATGAGTGATGATTGAAACAAAGATGTCAGTGCCACATTTTCTCACCCCTGCATTGGGTTTCTAATACTAACAAATGCTTGAACTTTCGCTCTGAAGAACTTTCGCTCCCAGTGCGAAATTGTCATAGAACTTTCTTTCCTCTGAACAAAAAGGTTATGGAACTTTCGGTCGCAATTGGAAACACCAAATTGGAAAACTAGGTCTCATAACTTTATGTCGAAAAACCACACACTCATGCATATATAGATAGATATAGGCAGTGAAAAATTCTTGTTTTAACATCCGGTTTTCATCTGTGAATTACTTACGTCGTTGCCTGACTGAGTAAAATGCCTTTACAGATATTACAGAAAGTCACATTTTAAGTGTTGGCTTTTTTTATCCGCAACTTGTAATTACTGTACTGAAGTTCACAAATATCTGCAAGCTATACTGTTGAAGACGTGTCGTCACCACTGACAGATTGAAGATTAGTAATATCTAAGCTTAATAATAGCATTGTCTGCTGCACTGTCATACAGCAAATATATGATAAAAGTATGCTGTAGCAATAGCATTATGTGTGTTTTGTTGTTGTCTTCTCATTTGTTGTCTTCCTTTCCTTACTGCATTTAGTCAGTCAGTCAGTCAAAAAAAATTTATATAGTGCAGTGCCATGTGCCAAATCTTAGAAATTTGGACAGCTTGGATAGTTTTAATTCTCTTTAGCCACTACTTGTGTGACTAGTGCATTACAATTTGAAGTGGCGTACTGACCATCATTAGCAGTAGGTGGCGTGGCGCAATTAGCCGCCGCCCATTGCCCGAGCGAACAGACTTTGGATCCGCAGTCCACAGCTCGACAGACCAACCAGCCAACCACACTATGGCCTTCACCCTGCAATGTTCTCCTTCAGTGACTCACTGTTTTTGATAGCGTGTATTACCAGGTACTGATTGCTACTCATTTACCTACCCCGGCGGTATGGAAGGCTGAGTTGGCCTGAGCACCACTAGTGTAAGTAACATGCTTAAGGTTATTACTTGACAGTGATCGTGGTGGTACTCGAACCTGCAACCTCTGAGTAACTAGTCCGAGACCATACCACTTCCATATCAAGCCACACCATGTTTTGTGAATATGGGCTTTAAAATTTGTGTAAAATTTGTTATGTGTAGTTAATATCTGTATGTCTGTTGTGTCTGATGTAGTGTAACTTCGACTGGCCAGTGAACAATGAGTCTGTTAGTTCGTCATTCGCGCATTTCCTCCGCTCTGCATCGTAGACAGCTGCATGTCAGTGTGTGCGCCTATCTGGCTAAGCCTGTTATCAATGAATCTGTTACACATTGCTATGCCATACTGAATGTTTCAGCAGCTTGCAGCAATGATGAACTGCGTGATGCTTACTTGAGCCTTGTGAAGAAATATCATCCGGACAGCATATCAGGACATGCTAATGCTGAAAAGTTTGCTCAAGTTGAGGATTCCTATCGACGAATATTGGTAAGTATTTTTGCTCAAGTTGAGGATTCCTATCGACGAATATTGGTAAGTATTTTCTTATGTTTTGCGTTATTTTCTATGCACTGTCCGTATTTGCTTATAGGCAGGATGCTGTCACCTGATGACAGTAGTTACAGCACAGCAGTCTCTCAGTTTGTGTGTTGTTGCTGTTGCTGTTGCTGCTGCTCATACTTTGTTTCATTATTGAATACAACTTTGATGCAGTTATTTGTTGTTATTTAGTAATTCTCTTTTGTTATGGCTGCCCTGTCAGCTCAGCTTAGCTGGCCGGCAGGCATTCTGTTTTGCTGCGTTCGTTTGTTTATTTTTTCTTCTTATTTCTTTTTTGCCGCCTAATCTCAGAGGTCGTTTGGTCAGTCATCACAAAACTTTACCACATGCTCGAGGTTGACCCACATTTAAATATGTAGGTCAAAAATGTGTGTGCCCCTTCCCCACAAAATTTTGCAGCCTAAAACCATCAACTTTTCAGCACGATTTTTTGGACAACTTCGTGATTTGATCATGAATATCTCCGGAAGAAGATATTTTCAATAAGAAAAGAGCATTGCAAACAACGATCACTCCTAAACTGAATTTGGTGAGAAATATGAAGTTTCAACCAACCCAAAATGGACTTTTTCGGATCCTCATATCTCGGGTGCTAAGATGCAGTGACCGTGATAATTTCATAGTGTTAGAGAGTGACCAAAGCTTCTCCCAATAATTTGTAGAGATTAAAATTCGAAAATTGGCCAAAAATTCAGTGTATTTTGGCTCACATCATCAGAATCTGTGGGGAGTCAAAATTTTCTAATATCTCTGGTGTTCAGAGGACGTACCCTGCCAAAATGTTGTAGATGGTAGAGGAAGATGCGCCACAATTTTTTTAAATTAAAATTTGAATCCTGCATGCTAAAAATTCAGTGTATTTTGGCTTCTATCATTGATATCGGTGGTCCACCCCCAAAATTTTTGAGCCAGAAAATTTAGATTTCTCTTTTGAATTTTTTTTGCAACCATCAACCAGAAAATGGCATTGTAAACCAGTGTTTTGCTCAATTAATTGGCAGCTGGCTTTGCGATGCATTCTAGTTACTAAGTTATTGTTTTTTGTTCACTAGATTCACAGAAGAGACATGGAGCTTGTTGCTGCTGCAGAAGAAAGCAAAGAAACAACATTTGACATAAAGCACACAGCTCCACAGCACCGACAATATCTCGAGTATGGAGTAAGTATTTACACACTGCACTGAGATAAATGAGAAGCAGTTATTGGCGGATATGTTAGAATCATATATTGTGGTCACTGATCAGGGAAATGTTGTCATTGCTAGTGAGCTGTAATATTCATGTCAACAGTGTCCATTGGTTTTGTTCAGTGCCACTTGGTGTTATCTAATGTGAACAAAAGACCTGCTGATGTGTGTACGTATGACTTAATAGCTGGTTAGCTGTGAATCTAGAAGAGGCATTCAGGCATTAAAGGACTCATCTCACCGATTTTCTGCTTGATTGCTAGAAATTATCATTGATCGAATTTTGAACTGTGCATGTGCAGTGTGGAATTGATAAGTAAATTATCTTTCTGAAAGCTGTTAATGTGCTTATGTCACGGAATCAAGTTGTGTTTTCAGTGCTTAATGTAGACATATTGTACAGAGTGTATTGCATGTATGAATGTATGCGGTGTTGCGGTGTTGTAGGGTGCTGGCTGTGGTATGCCGAGTCAAAGACAGAAGCAGTATCAACAGCAGCGAGTAGTTAAAGCCGCGGACAATGTGCTTGACTATCGCACTCAGAAGATTGCGGCTCTCTATGAGAACTCGATGATTACCAAAGACAAACAGGAAACAAGAAAACGTACAATGAGGTACAGCGTCTATGTGTAACTATGATGACACTAACTTGTTTACTACATAGTGAGGCTAGTTGGCATGTACAAAATGCAATATAGCCGTATGTAATATTGCTTCTAAATAAATGAGCTAAGGCTTAGACCTGTAAGCTGCCGCCGTTTCTCGCCATCGCCAGCCGATTCAGTGCTAAGCCGTCGCCATCCGACGCACATTGGTTAAGCCGCCGAAAAATTTGCAAGCCATCGCCAGCCGAAAGACATCCTAGCCGTAGCTCAATATTATCGATGTGAGCATTTAACTAACATAAACTTACATTACGTAGACCTCGTGAGGCGAGTAATGTGATCAGATGAAATAGGCCTACA
>Ga0209788_1000325_pt1 | contig 12361 bp, 13 predicted proteins | sample WorMetLIZISLAND1_2_FD_187415 | JGI IMG/M metagenome (GOLD analysis project Ga0209788, IMG submission 187415) | Marine gutless worms symbiont microbial communities from Max Planck institute for Marine Microbiology, Germany - Olavius clavatus LIZARD... ...
GCACTATGCAGTAGATGATTTTGTTAAAATATGGTCTAATTTGGACAAGAACTGTGGGAGAAGAAGCATTTTGAAAGTTGTGACGTCACGGGTATGACGTCATAGGGTCACGTGAGGTCATCGGGGAGGTCACCATTTGAAAGCCCCTCATCACTTTCCTATAGGCTCCCCATAGTAACTTATCCCCTAGCTCCTTTGGTTTTCGAGATATTTGACCTCAAAGTCGCGGACACACACACATACACACATTCGGAATTCCACGCAGACTGACAATAAGGGTCGCTTAAAGCTGAGCGCTCGCGAACCAGTAGTGGAAAATTTAAACTATTTTAAATAGTCTGTTAAATAATTCATAACTATTTCAATAGTAATGACTATTTCAGTAGTTACAACACTGCATGTTGACGTCGATATCTGAAGTCTGTTGGCCAAACCTGCTGATGTAAGTAGCTTTCATAATGCCTCTTGATCAGGCCATATTCTGCAGAAAGCAATAAAGCAGTAAAAGTCGTCAAGTTATTCAGTGTGGTTGTTAACTGTTTCATTGGCCTTGCATAATCATCATTGGGTTTGGCATTTTGACATCACTGGCATTTTTGTTACCACATGCCATTTCCGCAAAATATGCAATGTACTTACACAGTGTAGAACTATATAAATATGCAAAAATGACATTACAGTTCAAGACCTAATTGATATTTAAGGCACACTAGAACCTTCCTTAAGGCAGCAGCATTGCTGGGCACTGTTGGACAAATTTTTGTAATATTTGGACATTGAGCCACATAACCATCAGCCTGCAATATTTTTATCATTCACAAACCTGGGAAATTGTTAATGCGGATAACTTCAGTTTGCTACGAGAGTTGTCCCATAAATAAGTTACAAAACGGCATCATTCATTTAAGTTTAAAATGTCAAAAATCCTACATAAGCATTTTGTAGGGAATTTTATTCTGAATACCAGCTGTGAGTTTCATGTTGCAAATCACCATCAGAGCTCTGGACTCCGGTTGGATCTCTTGCCAAGTCATTTCCATAACCATTCTTGAGGTCTTTATGCTGTTAAGAATTGTCTTGACTCACCTTCTTGCCCACCAAGTACTGGATGCTTCTACACTTGCTTGAATGTGAGAAATTCTATTTGCATATATACGTATACAACTGTAAACGGAAATGGCATCACTGCGACGTCCGTTGTAAACATTATAGATGGCGACGTTGCCGTCAAAAGTATCTTGCAAAGAATGGTCTGCTTGTTGAACTTGTTCGTTGGGTTGGAAAGAATACTGCTGCGTAAAATACTGCAATAACTGACTTGTGTTCAAAGTGTAAGCCACATCAACATGTTGATGTCATCGTCATGAAACTTACAGCTGGTACTCAGAAATAAATTTCCCACACAGTGAATACCTTATGTTTTTTAAAGAAAATGATCACGTTTCGAAACTAATTTATGGGACAACCCTCTTAAAAATAACATTACTTATTGAGGTGACAGGTTACCAAGTGTTTTATGTTGCTGTGATGTTCACTGTGCATAAAAGCTTACAGCTGTCATCATCATTATGCTGGATGCAGGACAAATCTGCACTCTATGATCTCTTCAAGCTGGAAACAAAGCTGTTCGCTGGATGCCATTATTATTATCTGCTAGAGTGTTGCGGGGATTCATCTCTCAAGCTGCAAAACCGTTTCTCATATATCTAGTGTTGATGAACGTGTATGTTGTTTCAGTGAATGTTATTGTAAGTGAGTTAATTGCAGGTAACTTGCAAATGCAAGTAACTTACTAATTCGACTCGGAATGCTGTAATTACAGTATTTGCAGCGGCAAGCTGTTACAACACAAAAGTAGGCTTACCCATCCTGTCAAGAATCGACTACTGCAATGCTCTCTTGTATGGTGCTTCAGCCAGCAGCATGCAGAAGCTGGAGCGGGTTAGCACATTGCCGCCAGGATTGATCTGCACGTCCCAATGTGGTCTGGAGCCACACCTCTTACAGCAGCTAAACTGGCAGCCAGTCTAGAGGATCACATACAAGTTAGCTGAGCTGATGTTCAAGATTTGCCGCATTGTGACCCAGAAGAAAACTGATAACAAAATTACCCCGTCATACACCAGTGCCAAAACCAAGCAACTTCAGCTGTATTGCAATGTGTTGTATTATACTGTACTGTATGGTATTGCTGAATTCTTTTAGTGTCCTCGAGTATCATGCATCATCAGATTCCAACTGGAGTTGCTACTGGATAAGTTGTGCATCCACAGAGGCCGACATCAGCCGTGTTAATAGATTCAAATGGTAGTCACGATGGAATATAAGCTGTAGTCTATCCAAACACTTAAAAACAGGAAGTCGAGATTTGTTAAGGATGATACTCGGATGACGTTTTGAGTTGTGTGATCATTATCGTCTTACCCATCTTTCATTTGCAGGTGCTTGTGGCAGGGTGTCACATGCTGGTTTTTTCCCAGAATCTTGCTTGTTTCAGCATCTTCCAAGCAACTGATAAACTCTCACTTGTTTCAGTAAGTGATTTTGATGTCCTTGTTAATGGTTCTGTGAATTCTGATGAGTGTTCGTTTAACACTCATAGGTGACTTCCATCTGGACTTGTTGTATCATGATCTTGAGATCTTTTAATAAAAATCTACCAGTTTGCAGATTCCAGTTGTGAATTCCTCCATCTCACATACGTATATTTCTGGATTTGTTTCTGTATTTCTTGCGTTTCTTATTCTTTTTTGCTTTTCACTGTCTTCAGTTGTGGAGTGCTGTACTTCAGTCTCACTTTAGTCTAATTATTTCTGGTTGTTTCTAGATGATATTGCGTCTGTTGATCTGTGATGGAGGACTCTTGTAATCATGCCAAGGCTACGTTACTCTGAAAGTGATACAAATTCTGTTTGTCAGTCAAGTGATGCCGTCAGAGAGAGCTGCTGATTTTATCAGTGATGTGCACGAGGCAGTTTCATCGAGGACGAGGTAAGGCATGAGACAGAGAGCTTGAGAATGAGGTGAGGCAGCAGCATCGTACAAAATTTGTGAATAGTGTATATGAAATATGCATGATAGCTACCACTGATGATGGGTACACGGACGTCGGAACTGATCATCGGATACTGCGCAGCTGGCGAAGAACAGCGAAGCAGCTGGCGACGGTTTTCTGAACGTGACATCGCATGCTGAGGTCGGCGTCGAAGTAGATTCCAGTAACATGTCAGCATGCTCAAGAAGAGCTGCATGCACTGCGCAGTCCTGCATAATGTCAATGTCTCAGGACAGTTCACATGGCTGCTGATTTTACTTATACGAGAAACTTATACGAGTGGTGACATCTGGCTGAGACATGGAAACACACAAGACCAGCACCTTGTTGATAGACAGCTGTCACTGCAATCAGAACCAAATAACATGCAGTTACAGCATCTGTGCGAGTCACTAACGTTGTTAACTAGTTACACCTGAAATTACTCAAACTTAATTATGTGCAGCTTATGCGTATTATAGCAGGTGTTCTATAATGGAATTGAGTAAAACGGTGGTATAGATGCACCACAAGCATTAACTGCGTTGCACATAGTAACTAAAACGCCTCTTTCAGCACTAGTAACTGCCGCCACTTGCCTGTCACCACGCCTTGCAGTGACTCGTTCAGGCACCTGCACTGTCGTCACTCCAGTTTCATCACAATTCCAGACTTGATGCGGTTCCAATTTGAGCTCAACTAAAACACGACACACATTTCCATAAAACTGATCAAGGTTGTGCCTATTGAAGGCTGCCATGCGACCAATAGCTGTTGCCTCTGGTTTTCTAATTGACAGTTCCTGATGCCTTTTCATAAAGGCCCTTAACCAGTCCTTCCCTGGTTTTTGACGTACCTCCAATGAACTGTCTCTAGCTCTGTCTCACGAATGCGGCATTCTTTTGCGCAGCTTTGCAGCATATTGAAATACTAGACTACGTAGCTTCACTGTGCTTAATCCGTAGCAGACAAACAATACTGCACCAGCTGCTTTTCCTCTTCAGCTGAAAAAATTCTTATTGAAGTAACTGCATATGGCTGATACGAAACGGCTTCGCCTCCTACGTTTCAGCGTAGACCTTTTGTTGTATTTTTGTTGTGCTTATATATTGATTGTATTTTGTGTTTATTTTCCGTTTTTTTGTGTTTGCATATCGTACGTGCATTGTTAGTTACCATAGGTGGCCAGCCTCGATGGGCATGAGCCTTCTCTGGCATCCTGCCATGAATGTTACATTGTTAAATGTTATATTGTATTTTGAGTTGTTGTGGCAAAATAAAATTTCTTCTTCTTCTTTCTTCTTCTTTTGACATTTCGCTCAGACAGTCCATTCTGCAGAATATCATGAATTGCCTTTTGCATATTGCCAGCTTCCCAGGATCCTTTCTTCGAATCTGCTTTGCGATTTCGCATCCTGTTTCGACAACCACACAACACCACATTCGACAGTAGTTTGATCAGAAATTGAAGGCTGTCTCACAGCTGTTACACAAACCTCAAGACGGAAGGAAAAGAAAAGAAAAGTAAACAAACTAAACTAACATTGTAACAAACAGCCAGCAGTACTGAATAGACCGGTCTATTCAGTACAGTAGTACTGAATAGACCGGTCTATTCAGTACCATTACATATGGTCCATTCGGTACACTCTGAGTCATCAGCATTTGCAGCTTCCCATCAGCCCCTGCGCTAATTGCGAAACACAAGACTACGGTTAAAAAGCACTGGTTAAACACGGCCACGACTTAACTGCATCTCATAGTCAAGCATTGCAGTCGATGCTTTGCGTGCTCCCTCCATGTCAGCTAGTGTCTTGGAAACTCCGGCCACTTCCGGTTGGAGTATTATGCTCTTCGTCTTTCTGGTCCAGGGCTGCATTCTGAAGAGCTAAGTACTATTGTCGGGCCCTTCCCTCTAAGGGTCGACTGAGGTGAGCAACCCGCTACCTGAACTTGTCTTTGAAGTCCATGATAAATATTTGCGAGAGTAAGTAACAGTTATAGGCTCTGTCGACTCTTATGATGGTGAATGCTGTAGATATTGTATAAGACGGATGAATAAATGACGTTTAATAGATGACTATAATAAGTTTACAACTTGTTCCAATTACGACTTCACTATCACGATCTCTCTGTACTGACTGACTGACGACAACTGAGCAATGCAACTGACTATAGGCCTAAGCATTGCAACCACTATAGCGCGTACATGCATTAACCCTTTAACCATACAACATGCCGGCTGCTATAACTGCACTCTTGTGCAGACCCTTAATTAAACAAATAATTAGCATTATGTCAAATGTCATTTGTAACAGATTATCATATGTAATATGAGTTAAATATTAGTATATACAGAGTAGACTATCGGTATATAATAAAGAAAGAGGCATTATTCTGGCCTCAAAATCAGCAATGAAAGACCGGTAGTAAGTCAGATAATAAACATCAGAATATAATATAAGACGAATGCATGCACAATAATATGAATACAATAATTAAAGTTATAGCACGTATCAGTTATCAATTATCAGTTCATCAGTGATCCAGTTATCAGTTCAACGAAATATATCAGCATATAAGAAAAATAAGATAGGCGGTATATATGCAATCAATCGTTCAATGAAAGTCATCAAAATTACATAGTAACATATTAACATCATAAGAATATTAACAAGCAAATTAATATACAATAACAAATATTCATAAATGTCCAAATTTATATATGCGAATAAGACAATTTAGAGAATAATAGTAAGCCGAAACAAATAAAATGTCATTATGACGTATGATAATGTAGAGGCAGTACGCGATTTGTTCTAACAACGACCCATCTGTGTTCCAATGTGGGGTAAATACCATGAAAATCATTAATCCAAGTTTCCTTTGTACATCCCAGCATGAAGAAAAAATTTTCTTGATGACCATTCTTCCCGTTTTCCAAACTCATCAATCCACTCTTTGTCCCAAAATTCCACACCTGTTTCAGCATCATACCTTCCTAAAGTGTTAAAATCTTCCAGTAATTGCGTCAGTTCTTTGGAAAATAAATGGTGCACTTCATTATGTTTCCAGACTAACAGGACTTCCAATCTTTTATAATCCATGACAGCGGAAACATCAGAATATAATATAAGACGAATGCATGCACAATAATATGAATACAGTCATTAAAGTTATAGCACGTATCAGTTATCAACCTGCTTCAGCTGTTAGTTGTCAACACTTGTCTCTTGTAAGTTGCTAACACTTGCTAACACTTGTTACCATTCAGTGCTAACTGTCTCCACTCTCATCAATGACGCTTATGTCATCTAGCATCTGTGCTAGTTGTGGCCGTTTGCTCAGCATAGGCTTTGGCTTTCAAACGCCTTTTCTGTTCCTTCTCAGCAGCTGCTTAATGTCAAAATGTGTGCAGTACTGTGTATCACACATTCCATGGTTATTGGTTAACAACAATAACTGCAGTTACAACTGAATGTGATGTGGGTCGTGTGCAGTTTGTTCACTCACAGTTAAAGTACAATTACATTACTCTCCAAGTACGCTTACACTTCACACATTGGGATCAATTATTACAATAATTTGCGCATACATATTACTACATGATTTACAATACGCCGGCGTATTGTGATAGTCTCGCTCTGTGTTTCTGTGCGCAGTAATAATGTAAGCTGCAATTATAACACACGCACAGCAAACATTCGGCTGTTCTTCGAGTCATCTGACCACTTGACTTGTCTTGCCGCTACAGCCACGGTTTCTACAGCGCACTGAATGCCATACATGACTCATCCAGGGCAGGTGTGCTCCAAAAGATCTCTGCTGAGTTGCTGGAACTGGTGTAACAAGCTGTCGGCGTCTTCCTGCTGCAGCACTGTCCGTTTCACTCTCCAGCTTCATCATCGACTGCCGCAAGGTAGACTTGAGCGACAGAAACACGAAAGTCGAGAAACTGCATGACATCTTTCTTGGCGTGTTCATCATCTTCCGACAAGTCAGATATATCAGAACCATGATCAAGAATAGCTTGAAGAACTCTTTCGGTTTGCTGAGTGCCTTGACGACCTGTAACAAAGTCACTGTCAGACAAATGCATACACAGACCCAGAACAAGTGAAGATTCGAGGGTGCAATAATTTGTGTGATAACTAAGAGTATAATTTTAGTTTACTTTACTTTAATTTTTTAGTAATTTTAAACAGGAGAGGAAAACCCATCCCAAGGCAAAGCTAAACATCTAAATTAAAAATCACAACAAAAATTTTGTAGCGCAAAATAGCTATAATTTTGCCTCACATCACAACTAACCCTAGCCCCAGTAGACAGTTTTACCTCAGAGACTGTTTACATTCATCTTATTCAGAACAATGACTCAGTAAGCCGAATATTAATTATTCGGTGAGGTGAAACTCTCCACTCAAGCCCCTAAGCCTAACCCTAACTCTAACCATTATGGTTAGTTTGTGATGTGGTGCGAAAGTCCACCTGAGCACGCCTATTGACACAGCAGGAAACTGATGTCCATCGCAAAGGACGAACAACTTAACTTCGTCTCAGGAGGATATGTGTTGGATTACACAATTAAAACACGACTTCGCTGAATTTACCGAGCACTTTTTAGCTTTTGTAGGAGCGGAGTTGAGCAGAGCAGAGTTGGCAGAATAGGCCCAGTACCCGCCTTGTTGACGGCAGCGACCGACACGGAACTCGTAGAGCTCCGTATCATTGAGAACCGTAGCTGTTACATCACATCATCATTGTTCACCAAACTGTGTTTCTCAATAAACTTAAATTAGCATATTAAGTCAAAGTATAAGTTAGCAGAGGTTAAACAAAGTAAGATAATTACTCTGTCTGTTATCAACCCTGTTATCAGTGATATAATGAACACTATCAGTGCAGTCATTGCCATCAGCGTTTTTGAAGCTGACCTATAATAAACTGTCTGCCAGCTACATCATCAAGTGATATGCCAATTTTGCCTAGTTGCTGCTGCTGTTTATGCAAATCATTAATCATAAGGCGCTGTTGTCTTATGATGCGCTTCTGTTTGTTCACCAAAATCTTATTATTTGATACTCACTAGTATATTATTACTATTAAAAGCAGACAAAATGACTAAATAAAGAAATACATACAAGGGATAGCTTGCCGGCTGCCGGCATTCTATACACTACCTTTAAGAATTTAACACTACCAAAACTATTATTAGCAGAGTGATGTACATCCCAATCGGGGACGGCCCGCCATAGCTAGGGGCCGCCATAGCTAGGGGCCGCCATAGCTAGACCTCTAGGGTTAGGGATAGGGTTAGCGGTAGGGTTAGGGATAGGGATAGTTCCCAGCTATGACGCCATAGGTATGGGATAGAGGCCCAGCTATGGCGGCCCCTAGCTATAGCGGTCCCTAGCTATGGCAGACCCTAACCTCCCAATCTATTTCTGGAAAATTAAAATCTCCTACTAGAATTATATCACTCTTTGCCTCACGAACAAGTTCTTCGATTTCTTCACGGTGAATAGGGTAACAAAAACAGCCGAGAAGAGAGTCACGACAAATCACACAATGCGACTTGTAGGCCTATAATTATTCGAACTACCGAAACGCCGCGCGTCCAATGGTCAGTGCCAGTCATTCTTACTACTTGTTTGTTAATCTGTTGCATTCATAACAGCATTTATTCAGTTTATGCTGGCCAAATTACTTATATATATATACCTACATATTAGACACATAAGAAATATGTCTGCATTAGGGCTGTGCAGGTAAGCCATTTTGGCTACCCATACCCGACAAGTATACCCGTATTTACCTGCACCCGTACTACAGTATCCGTGCAGTATCCGTGCCCGACTCATACTCTGATCACGCACCTGGAGGTAGAATCTAGAGACCAAGTTTTGTTTTAGGATTCTCCAAAGTCACCTACCCATCTGTTTGGTTTCTGCAGAACTTTGCCCCGAACACATCTCACTCAGTCACTACTTACTCAACCTCTTCAGCCCTTTCTCAACTGCTACATGCTCACTCCTCCAATACACTTTGTTACCTTCCTCTGTTAAGTGAACACAGTGAACGCCAAACAACTGCTGCCTCGGACGCTGTCCTAGTAAGTCTACTGGCTGCTACCAAAAACCATCACGATGCCTGCAGAAGTTTACAGACTCTAACTGTGCACAGTGACATTTTATGTTATTGTTGACAGAACAGATTGCCTAGCATGAGTATACACTGGAAAGAGCAGAAGTTGACTAACAAAGATAATGCGAGTGTGAGATGTGAGGTGAATCATTCACCCCCGACTGAACTACAGACACTGCCGGTTCATCATTCACCTCTGACTGAACTTCTGCGGAGACTGTCGGCTCAGCTGCCATCTGCATATTCTGTTCAACAGACTGGAAATAGACTGAGCCATCATCCGTGAAATTCAGATATCCGATAACCGATGCATTCGCTGGCAAAGCATCAACAACAGTCACATTAGTGAAATCCAGCTGTGGGTTGTCCGCTACCTGTTGCTCACTTAGCTGCTTATTTACCTCTAGACTGAACTACTGACACTGTGTGATCAGCTGCCGGTTCGTCGTTCACCTCTGACTGAACTAAATATGATGCGAGTTTAATAACAGTTACAACTGCAACATATACGCACAATATAAACCGTTAGCGGTTTACAAGTAATGCATTAAACAATATCCTGTCACAAGTGTTACTTACAGTCACTGGTGTTACCAATTTTGGTTAACACCAGTGACAGGTAACACCAGTGACAAACAGGCAGTTACTTATTTATTACAGAGATTTAACATGCCCAATGTCAACAGTGATGACGTCATTCCCTAGGTACACGTTTAATGAAACTAACAAAGTGACAGAAATACACATTTTGCACTGCATGGATTTTTAGGAAAGGTAACACTTGTGACACAGAATAAACCTACGTCGCACCTGAGCTCCAGCAATCTGAAGAAATCTTTGTATAAAACTCGCAAAATTATAAATTAAAGTGCAAATCTGGCTACTTGACGCAGGTTCTCCCATAGAAGCACTAATATTATTGTTCTATTTCGATAAATAACTAAACTAGCCTTGAATGTGAGAACAATAGTTATTTGGTTCTTGCATTAGCCTATAGACATGTATGTGATAGAAAAACAAAGTCAAAGAAAACTGCAAGTAGTTTAAGACTGCAAAGTTCGCAACTGATTAACATACTGTCAGCCTGGGACTGGTAACACCAGTGACATTTCGTATATATCGGAGGAAACTTTGTCATAAAAATATTAAATTATACAAAATCTAATCACATGCACAGGTTGTTCAGACATCGGGCCTTAATTAGGCTACGCGAAATATTTATTTTTACAACAAGATGACAATTTTGTTTACCAAGGACTGGAATCTGCCACTTTCGGTAGAATGACCCATGTGCTATTCCTTGGTATTATTTTTGATGAGAAACTTTCTTTCTTACCCCACTTGAAACATTTGAGACACAGTGCCGAATGCAAATCTCTACACCACGGCTATAGAAGGACATCTACTGAATACCATATCTGAGACTGATGAGGACAGTCATGAGGAAATATTCCCAGCTATCGATGGATGTATTCCAGATGGCCCCACAGAAGGCAGCGAACCTTTCCAGAATGAGTCTGTTGCACATTTGCATGCTGAAATTAATGTAGATTATAAAGAGCTTTCAGCAGGTCCAAGTCACACTTCACCTCCATCAGCTCTAGGTGGACGTTCTTCATGTAGTCCTAAACACGTGTAGACTAAACTGGTTGTGTTTGCGGTATCTGACAGAAATATAAAGGATATGTATGATGAATCAGATGATGAGCTGGTAGCAGCCGTTAATTCATTTTGAGGCCGTTTGCTGTTTGTGATCTGGCCGAGACGTACAACAGTTATACAGGTCATACAAAATTTAATCAATGACCTTTCAAATATGTTAAGGTCCTTAATGCAGTCAGGTGTAGGTATCACAGCCAGGTGGTTGAAGCAGCTTCCTGCAACTTCTTTGTTGCTACGTAGCTTATCTGCACAATAACCACATATTAATGTCGACTCAAGAAACTGTTCTATGTCTTTGTATTGAGTTTTATTTTGGTAGAGTTGATCGGTAATTTGTTCCATTTTCTCACAGTCGAAACATTTCTTATGTTGTTAAGTTTTTGAGGTCTTTTCTCAGTTCCTCACAGACATCACAAGTGCTGGTGGTGTATGTATCTCAATGTTCTGTGACTTCGTGACTTCTCTGAGTGATGTGCCAAACTGCTCGAGCACTGAGGCTTCTGTGACTGATGGCAGGGTTGACTCTGTTGTCTCGTTAGAATCCTGCTTGGTTCTCCCACCAAGTGTAGTCCGCTCCATAGTTTCATCAAGCAGACTGATGGCATCTTTCAGTATGCTGTATGAACCACTGGACATGGCTTGATCCACTGCTTTGATGCACAGTTTGAGTTGATGACATTCGTATATGCGACGGATAAGCTTAACTCTAGACCTAACCTTTATCAGTAACCCTAAGCAATTTAGCCATTGTCATTCCGCATTTTATCTTTACCGTCCGCCGCGTACAAGCCGGTTAACAGTTAGGTGGAATAGTATGCGGTCTAGCTGAACAACTGTCGGTTGAGGATAGACTTGATAGACTTTTGACGCATAATAGTAATTTCTCTATACTTTGCCGTTTACTCTGAGTGTATTCATATGGCAAACAGCACACAAAGAAGTGAATACTGCTGACGTGCTGTAGTCAGTGGTAATTCTGAAGGTCAAACTCTGGTGAGGTGGTGTAATCAGCAAGTTGCCTTTCTGGATTGATGTCAGATATCATAAATTGTTGCTCTTTTTTCTTCTGTGGCATAATCATAATGTAAGAACACAGGAGCTGGATGGACCTCAGCATGATGTAGCATGAACCTCTCTTTCAGTTGTCCAACACAAGTGTCTGTGAAAGGGAGAAATACAGCACGGCGATAATACTCCATGGAGTGTTAGAAAGTACGTCCAGATGGCAGTTCATCATTTTCGGTGAAACAACATTTCATCTCGCCGAGCAGAGTCGATGACAGCGAACAATTTCTGATGATATAATGTCTGCATGTCGACAGCTTCATCCACAGACCAGTGTTCTGTTGTACCGTTTGTTACGCTGCCAGCAAGGTTCTGTGGTGGATGCCTGTCACGTTTTCTGTCATCTTTCTCTGCATGCTCTTTGGGCTTTTCTGGCCCATTTTTGTCAGCCGTCTTGCATACCTCACTCCAGATATTCTTGAAAATATTCATCCGTGCACTTTCTTGCAGTTTTGC
>Ga0209788_1000327_pt1 | contig 12351 bp, 9 predicted proteins | sample WorMetLIZISLAND1_2_FD_187415 | JGI IMG/M metagenome (GOLD analysis project Ga0209788, IMG submission 187415) | Marine gutless worms symbiont microbial communities from Max Planck institute for Marine Microbiology, Germany - Olavius clavatus LIZARD... ...
GAAATACCTCCTGGTGGAGAGGCCCAGTTGCCGGCGGCTGTCGATGTACGGGCTGAAGTCGTGTTTGGCGGCGTCGACCAGCCGTGCACGGAGAATGTCGACTAGATTCTGCCGCGACATGGACTTGAGGTCCGCCATCTCGCCCCCCGAATATTGGCGGAACGCGGGCGCCTTCAGCAGCGCGGCCATGGCCGACCCCCGTCGGTGCCGGGACCTGGGGGAAGTCCTCCGCCAGCATGGCCGAGCACCTGCCGGACAGTCGCCCACGTCCGTGCAGAGTTCGTCCAGTGCCAGACGTAATTCGCACGACTCCATTACTGACCGGGCCACGACGAGTTTTAGACAGACCGCGTACCGCTACATGCTGTACAACGCACATAAAGCCCTGTCCACACTGGCGACTATAGTCGCCGATTTCGGCGACTATAGTCGCCAGTGTGGACAGGGCTTAATAGAGAAGCAAATTAAGTTGCTGAACCACACGGTCCATAGGCGCACGTGTCCTTAAAGTTAAGTCAGACTCGGACTGGCCATTGTGCCATGGCACAGGCGCCCCTTTCGACGAACACATGCAGGCGACCTTGGGATATATGATACATTTAGAATGGCACCCCTAAACTGCTGCTGATGGCACGGCCCCTAAAACACCCCCAGTCCGATTCTGACTGTTAAGTTAAGTTAACAAGAGTACTGGTAGAGCTCTTAATGAAACTCCATCTCAGAGCTTCGGGATGTCACATCACGAACATACTGTGAATAACATGAAGTAAATGTCAACAGATACACGTTTTGGAGATCTCTTGAGCTGACTTAGATCTAACAGTTCATTATTATACCTACTGCAGCAAAAGTGCGCATTGTACCCGAGAGGCAAATATTCTACACACGATTACCTTCAATAAATAAGGAAACGTAAATGTGTACATGTACTGTTAGTTAATATGGGTTTTTATTACCTGATACAAATAAAGATTGATTGATTGATTGATAACCGATAATTTTCTAATGCCATCTGAACGCATGATTTTGAGCACTAAACTATATCTTACCCATCAGTTTCCGAGTGTATATTTATTTACAATATTAGGCCTACAGTCAGTGTTGTCGACTGGACCCAGCATGTCGGCTACCTGTTCAAAAGGTGTTCGTTTTTACGCTGCTGCTGCTGCTGCATGTGGCCGGTTTACCTGTAGTGCATTGAAGCGTAGCGACAGTCAGTCAAGCGAGACGGCATTGATCCACCTGCGTTGATTGCTTCCAGCACAGGTGTGCACACGTAGGCTATCACGCCATACCTGCGTTATTGTTTAGCATTCCCCATCACTGGGAAGCTCCGACTCCGTCAATAGATGTGTATTTACATGTACTTACCTACATAAATCTTGTAGCGCTCCGTTTACGATAAAAAGTAGACCAACGGTGCATTTCAGTGTCAATACTCAATAGGGCCTACAGAATTAAAGCAAACAGTAGTCCTAATTAAAAGCTAGGTTGAACAGATGTGACTTTAAATGCCGACGCAACAATCGTGCCAAATTTCATCAGATCCGATTTGAAACGATTGAGCCTCAGAAGGATGTTAATGCTCCGTCAGTTAATGCGTTCAAGGGTCGCCTGGACAAAAAGCGCCGTTGTCAGATGGCGGCAAAAATGGGGTGATTACCATTTACCATTTACCATCTTCTGCAGCTTGATAGGCCTGATGACCTTTTGCCGATCAGTACATCAGTGACAAGAAGTGACTGTTCTTGGTGGTAATTCCAGAGAAAACATAAACTCCTTCCAGTGCTTGTCCAGACGACCTTTGAAGCTGTTCACCGATGAAGCATTGGCAACATCACTTGGCAGTCCATTCCAGTGTTCAACAATCCTTTGGCCAAAGTAGTCGTGTCTAATTCGACTGCGGCAAGTTAGTCTTGATAATTTCAGATTGTGGCCTCTTGTGATACTGGAATTTGCCATTTCCAAACTACCACGGTCAACAGTGTATAAATCTTTAAGAAATTTGTAGACTTCAATCATGTCGCCTCGAACCCTTCTGTAGACAAGACTCGGTAGATTAGGGGACATCAGGAATCTCACGACGTTTGGGGGAGGTAAAATTGCAGTCCGCCCCGGACGCCGATAACCCACGCTACGCCACGGATAATTCTGTAACTCATTGGCAATGGCAACAACACAGTGCGTACTGTGAATTAAACTGAATAGCCGAGTACAAGCGTGTAGCAATAATTACAATGTAGGCCTAATGTACTATCCGTTAGCACCGGCAACCAAATTGAATGGCGGTATTATAATGCGCTGCGGTAGGTATACATGTATGCCTACGGCTACTGCCAATCAAAACTGTCACCTGCCATGGCGTCATGGTAAAAATGCTGCTGGCTATGAGTTGCGTCATATCAAGAACTCATGATTAAGTTTAGTTGAAAAAAAGTTAACCGTACTGAGCAGGCATAAAAACTAAGACCCATTTTTGTTTCTGTTCAGTAGAGATATTATTTTACTAGCCTTGCAACTTTCAGCAGGGGTTGCTGAGTGGAACTGTACTGATCTTAGTGGGTTACACAATGCACGGTGCATAATTTTGTGTCCTGAGTTGTAAGGCAACAGAACAATTTCGAGTTATACTTTAATTGTATCTAAGTCTGTGTATAGTTTATATTTTATCCTGTACTGATTTATGAAATTGTCAAGCATAATTTTATTTATGCAAGTTGTGTTCTGTTCATGCGCCTTGGCATGTTATGTTTGTATGCACACTATTTGTATGCTTCAGAGCAAATACATCTCTACTTGAAAATCTACTCGCTGAAGTTTGAAACTCTATAGGCCTAATTCTTCGATTTCTATCCACGACTAAATCGTATAGGCCTACGACTCAACCACGCCTGTTTTATGAATGGTTCGGCGAACTTCAAAAAGTCACACAGACAATTAAAAAGTTTTATGCAAGCCTATAATAACCTGAATCGAACGGTTTTCATTAGCAAAATTTTACGCCAGCAAAATTTTCACGGTTTCACGTTTCAGTAAGTTCAATTAGCTGAGCTTCTTGATAGATCTGCGACACGAAACAGCCAAATGCGATGTTTTGTAATAATATAATTGGGTCAGCTGTAAGATAAGGGAGCTTTGCTGTTGCTGAACGGTCGCTGAACTTTCATCGTCGACCTCGGCACTGGTTGTACCGTTGTACCACCGACCCGTCTCCGAACCATTGGCGATCGAGCTTTTTCCGTCGCAGCGGCAAAAACGTGGAACAGTCTGCCGCCGGAATTGAAGTCATCATCACAACATTCATCACTATCATCCTTTAAATCTAAACTGAAAACTCATTTATTCTCACTCTCCTTCACAGATCTGTAAAGTGACTGAAGTGCTTTTGCACTATGTACGTATGTATGTTGCACATCTCTGGGCTTAAGCTCTATCGATAATAATCTCATTTTTGACTCATCACATGTCCCCTGTGGGTATTTGATTACTTTGTGTATGGTAAGTTGTCTTAACGGTCGTTGATCTGTGTTGGTATGAATGCGGTTATTATTACGCCGGCCGAGCACAAACAGTAACAGTTTGTTGTAGTATCGTGTGAGATTTGGGGACAGTAAACACTGTCCGAAAACACAACACTTCGGGGATGATTGTAGGGAACCGTCACCTATAACCTGAAAACACAGCCACGTTCCCCTGCATCAGCTAGAAACCCTTCGCCGGCGTTCAGAAAGCAACAACTATACCGAATTAAGAGGACATACCGGTAGTTTGAAACGGTACAAGAAGAGTTCTAGACTTGAGTCAAGAAAACATTTTTTCAGCCAAAGAATTGTTGATCACAGTAATAAGTTGCCGGACGACGTAGTATCCGCAGCTAACATTTCTAGCTTCAAAAAGAGACTGGATATTTGGATGGAAATACATGGGCATTAAAAGCTAACAGCTTAACAAGCCCATTAACAGTAACTATAACTGTACGTAGCACGATCGGCTATCATGGCACACCCGTTCCTACCCACTCGCGCCGCTGTCGTTTCTTCGCAGCCTACCGTAATAATAAGTCGAAAATCGCAATGTCCCGTAAGCGTCACGCACTCAGGCTCTGTATAATAACGCGGCTCGTAAATAATATGAAGCAGGCATAGACGACCAGCGAATAAAGCCAACAGGTGAAGTCATCGTATAATAGCCGTTCATGCATCGCTTTGACGTGACAGTGTTTAGCTTAGGCTTAGCGCCGCGTGGGTTTGCCTGAGAAAGCCCGTGTGCAGTAAGTTACAATGTTACATTCGTTATACAGAGCATAACGTGTTCGAGTAGGGCTGAACTATAGATGGGATCGCCAGCTGAGAAATCATATCAAACAATATATACAGTAGGTCGTTGTTCAGCAACTCGAGGAAACGACTGAATTGCTTATATTCAGCGTGGTGTCTACTTGGTATGCGGCTTCTGACTACAGACTGTATTTGCTGTTTTCTGGTTTCAATATAGTTACATCGAGTTGATTTTGAGTTATTCGACTTCACGCTCTTTGAAATTCTTCAAGGGGACATGGTCCCCGCTCCTTTGAGCCAACCCTAATTTTGTGGTGTTGATTTTAAAAAAAACAATTTACTAATTTTGTGCTTTCAAAACGTCAAAATTTAGGTATTTTGATGTAGGGTGTATTTTGATAAGCTTCATCACCTGAAGACTTTGTCCCCCAGACCTCCTACCGGGGCTTTGCCCCTGAACCCCATGGAGACTTGATCCCTGCTCCCCTTTCGCCCATTCTAAATATGCCCCTAACCGCTGCTGATTTATGGTGAATAATTACTGGCTTATTTAGTTTACATAATATTTACCTCTAACCCTAAGTCCCCTAACCATAACCATAGCCGATAAGTTAGCTAACGAACATCAAATCACAAACTAGATAGTGGAGTAATCTGAAACAGGACACCACCGTTGGCGTGTTGCAGCGTGGTGTCGTGGTAACACGTCTGAGTCGATCAACCAGTGGCGGTTCTAGGAAAAAATATTTTTGGAGCCTGGCCCCTCATCATTTGGGAGGCAATTACTATATTGGGAGGCTAGGCAAGATATGGGGGGCTGTGCTCCCCCCCCCCGGCCCTAGCCTAAAACCGCCACTGCGATCAACGTATAGTTGTTCTACACTGGGCACGGTTACCACTTGGATTGGGTGACGTCTGCTGACAGGTAAACCGTCTCGGTACGTACCCAATCACCTAGGTCAACTCAGCCTACCATCCCTCCGGAGTAGGTTAATCGAGTACCAGCTTATCTGGCTGCTGTTAGGCGTGGCGCGTTCACTTGTGTCGGGTGGCAGGTAACACTGTGTGATCCCGTAGCTACGGCAAGTGACGCCCCGTAGCTCTGAGATGACTTGTTCAGGAGAGCTACAGCGCTTAACTGTTTATCTGTGACGATAAATAGGAAGTGATTTGTGGTCAGGACTCAGGATGGTGATTAGTACAAGGACACAGTGATCTTGTGACTGGATGGCAGACGAGATTGAGATTACAACATTGCCAACAAGTGAGGAGCGAGCTCGTCTTGTCAAGTGTTCCGGTGTAGGTCTACAGTTTCTTTACGTTGGCGTTCCATCAGAAGTGCTCGTCGACACGAGGCAAGCTGGACAAGGTCAGCACGAAATTATGCTATAAAATTCGTTATAAGCTGTAAATAAATACGACAGGACAGAAGTAATAAGTAGGCCTACGACCTACCTATAGGCCTAATACTATAGTACAGGCTGACAGCATAATGAAATACACAGCAAAAGGCATAAATGCCTCTAACATGCTGGTCAAACTCAAAGCAAGATCATGTTCGTGGACGTATCTAGACCTTCTTGACAATAATAATTCTTAACTTTTCCAGTAATTGTTAATTTATTTGTGTGTAGTCAGTGAAATGAATTTACTTTCTTATCACGCTTTCTGAGTCTTCTCTCATTACCGCGCGATGCTATAGTGCAAAGCGCGGTGTTACGATCGCATGTCGACCGTCTCTCTGTCCGTCTGTAACATTGGTGGATTGTGATCACATAGGCTGGACATCTTGGAAAAAATTGCATGGACAATAGTCCAACACCTTCGCTCTTCGTAGCCCAAAGGCCGTCCACCAACTCCCAGGAGAACATGGGAAAATTTTGGTGGAGTGGGGAAGACGCTGTTGAGCTTGAGTTTAGTCCGACTCTGTGAAGAGACATGAGAAAAAGTCTGAAGTCATATGTTATGGGGGCGCATCGCGCGGTCATCTTTGCGATAGCACTGCCCAGCTTTCTTGTTCTACAGTGCCGGCGCAGTAATTAACTCGAACTCGTCATTTTACACACTATAATCGTTATTACATTTAACAATAAATTATTAACAATCATTTACCTGTTGTTTTCAGGTGAGTTGCTGGTATTTTGTGATGGTCCTGATGGTGACAAGCCGGCCGAGTGTCGTCAGGCTGACCACACGGCTACCAGTGGTCAGTCAATAGTGACCATTACTGCCCACTCGCCGGGACTTCATTCACTGCATGTCCGATACAACGACATCAACGTTCCCGGTAAATATCCCGCTAAGAAACTCCGTAAAGCCCTAAATCCATTACACACGTTTCCCCGCAATACCGTAGACGCGGAAGTTGCCAACTTGTTACGGACTTGTTGCGGACTTGTTAGCGACACGGCCAACAAGTCCGTAACAACTTGGCAACAGATCTGTTGTGCGGTGCCGTTGTAATGGAATTTGAGAAACGACACGACACAACGGACTTTTGCCCGCGCCAACTTGTTGCAGACTTGTCGTTTATGTTGCAGACTTGTTGTGGACTTGCTACGGGGAAGTCGCCAACTTGTTACGGACTTCTTACGGGAAAGCTGGTGTAATGGATTTTGAGCTTAACCCAGTGGACGATTTAGGGGCGACTAAAGCCTCGTCCACAATGGGGACAATTGTCGCACCCACTGGCAACAATTTGTCGCCGTTCGCGTGGACAATATAGTCGCCGGTGTAGACGAGCCACAAGGTGGCTTGGCGGACGGCGGTGTTAGGGCGTCGGACTTGTGATCAGCAGGTTGCGGGTTCAACTCCCGGCCGTGCACTGCAGAGTTAGTACTTGGATGGGTGACCGTCTGTGGGACCGTCTGTGGGCGGATAAACCATCTCGGTACAGTATGTAATCAGTCACCTAGGCCAACTCAGCCTTCCATCCCTCAGTAAATCGAGTACCGACTTCTGGCTGGGGTTAAGACGGGGTGTGTTCACTTGTGTCTGGTGGCAGGTAACACTGTGTGATTCCAACTGACACCCCGTAGCTCTGAGATGAAGGTTCATTAAGAGCTCTACTCTTCTTAGCTTATCTAAGGTGTTTATAGTCACCCCCTTTTAAACGACGCCTATTTATAATTCAGACGCCTTTTTGTTAGCTTGTTAATTTGCTGCATTTTTACATATTTTATTGTATAATAAATACTAATTGCCTATTCTGTCTATTATAAAGTGCAAATCAAAGGCTTCGACTGACATTTGCAGCTAGCTTTTATATTTAAATTATAAAAAATATAGGCCTACTAATTATGACATTATCTTATGTCGCCTAAATCGTTAAAGTTTTATGTCTTGGGGCGGGCGCCTTATTTAGTCACCCCCATTTAAATAATAATAATAATAGATCTAATAAAAATAATAATATCCTAGATGGGCCACTGTAACATGTAGTTCCACAGAATATACCAGCATACTATGCATGCACCAGGGTCCGTTGCCTGGGAGTCTCGTGACAATCTAGCATACAGCAAAACTCGGCCAGATTGCCGCCTCCATTAACAGCCAGCACATTTCACTTAGGCATAACTAGGTCAGTATACCAATAATCGTGGCAACAGTGAGTGGCTTGGCGGTGCAGTAGTTAGGGCGCCGGACTTGTGATCAACAGGTCGCGAGTTTGACTCCCGGCCGTGCACTGCTGGGTCAAGAATCTTCAACTTGTTGAAGTTCCACCTTATTACGCCGAAGAAGAAGGATGGGCGACCATCTTTGGGCGGGTAAACCATCTCGGTATGTAGCCGGTCACCTAGTTCAACTCAGCCTTCCACCCCTCCGGGGTAGGTTAATCGAGTACCGGCCTGTCTGACTGGGGTTATGCGAGACGCGTTCACTTGTCTGGTTACACTCAGTAGCTCTGAGATCTGTATCTTTTTTAAAACCTTTCAGTGCTGGCGTGTCAACTATACTTCAGGTAGTCCGTTCTCGACATGGGCGTCATCCGCCAGTCTACTCAAGGTGACCGGTCCAGGCATTGAACACGGAGTGCTGTCCACGTTTAAGTCGGTGTTCGAAGTGGACGCAACTGAAGCCGGGCCCGGGGACCTCAAGGTCAGGGTCGGCGGTCGTAGAGGTCAGTTGAAGGACATTTCTCATTATTCACAAACACAGTGGAGCCCGAGTATACTCGGCTCGATTGAAAGTGTAGAATTAGGGAGAGTTTCCAGAATTTTTTTTCGCCTTGAGAGCCCAAATTCCATTACGCCGATTGGTCATGGATTTGTTGTGGGCGTGTTGTTCACCAAGTTGTACAACAGGTCCACAACAAACGACAAATTCACAACAGACAGAAAGTTGTAGAACATTTTGACATGTTAGTAAGCTATGGATTAGTTGTACAACATATCTGTGGATTTGCTGTGCAACAAAACCACAACAAAACGAAGGAATAGAGTTTGGGCTTAATGGGGGGGATTAATCACTGTTGTCACAGACTAAGACCTGAAATACATACGAATTCATAGAGAACTTTGGATCTTGTTTTTGTTGTTCTTTTCCATGTTGTTAGGGGTAAATCCCTCACCAAAACGATCTAAGGCTCTGTCATTTCAAATCAGATCAGGATGAAATTTGGCAGGGATGTTCAAGTAAATACGCGTCGATTGATGTACTGAGATTTCTGACATCACGCCATAATTTCAAGTCATTTTACGCATAAAAGTGCTGCCAGCTGGTGAGTGCACACGCAGCATACTGTACGTTTGCCCACCGCATACGCAGCAGCGCCAGCGTCCGGTAGTTCCTGATCCTTAGTACATTCGTTTGGACACAATGCTAGATATACATACCGTAAAACTTCTAACAAACGTCCCCTGCGTTTATTAGAACACAGACCTCGAACCCCAGCAGACCCGGCGTTTATTAAAGATCGGGCGTCTATTAGAACACTGGCCTCAAGTTCCCTGGGTGCATTATTGTTATTTGTTCCAATGTTCCGTGTTTATCATGTTAATTTTACCCCTAGTGCTTATTGTCAGTGTTTATATCCACTTGCTTAGCTAAAAAAACAACGAATTAAGTGTTGGGGGTAACAGTACTAGTGTATGGCTGGTACTCTGACAACCCTAGTATATTGCTAGAAGACCCCGGCGTTGAGACCCGGCGTTTAATAGTAGAAGTTTTACGGTAATTAAAGCTTATGCGGATTAAGCTTACTCAGCTTTTAGACGGCCTCTGCATCCAGCTCTGTGTGGCACATAATGTTATTATTATTATGTTCAGTGCTGTGTGCTTATGGGAGAAAAAACAGCGATGTTCAGTGATGCGTGACGACTACGTTATAACGCGCACGTTATTATTAGCAAGCGTTTAACGTGCCGCTGCCGCGTTACGTTATGTTACACACATGTGCGTCACTCCAGGGCCCCGCATACCATCTCGGACAAAATTGGGGGTCTGGATCAATGGGTTTATATATTATAGATTTTAGAACTTTAGTTGCATTCAAGCGCACAATAAGTAATGTAAATTTGTCTCTTTTCCTCAAGCGATATTAACTTCTTTATTTTTAGGCGTAGTTCATCCCATTTCATACCATCTCCTTTTTAGTTTTACCATCTCCTTTACTTGCGTTATATTGTAAATGTTATTGGCACACTGGGTGACTATAAGTGCTATTAGCCTTGTCATTCCTGTTTCAACTCTGCTGCAATTGTATTGGCTTGTTACTGTCATTTATTACTCTTTGTTGAACAAATAAACTGATGATGATGATGATGATGACATTGTTCGCATGGGATATAGTTGATCTGGATAGCATGGGCGCCGACTCCACAGTCCACAGGGGTAACCATAAAATGTCCCGGTGTTAGTTATGTTTTTAATTTTTTTTTACATTTTAAGGCGTCTGTGACTGTGAGTATTTTAAGCCTTGACGTCTTTCAGAGCACTGAATCGTATTTGGTAGGGCCTACTGCATTTTATCGTGTTTTCAGTAGGCCCTACGTGGTAAACATAAATTATTTGCTCCGGCTTCAAATAGTAGACTAGGAATAAAATGCTCATGATTATTTTTTTCAATTCATATATTCGTACACTAAAATAGACTAGTCAAACTTTAATTGGTAGCCTATATAGGCTTACTACAAGCTGGCGCCTGTGTAGTAGGCCTATACGTGTATACCGGTATTAGGCCCCTATAACATCATCATTCGGTGTTGCATGGCTATAGCTGTGCTGTTGGCGCACCAGATGTGGTTTTCATTGCTGGGTTATTGTTGCCAACAAACAGTGAGGAATGCGAATTGTTTCTTTTCAATGATTACCGGTAATACTCTCACCGCCTGTGCTTGTTGTAGTTCGACTACGTGCTGGCCGGTACTATAATAATATGCATAGGCTATGTGAGGCGACTCGGAGTGAAAAGTATAAAGAAGACTAAGCTTAGAACACTTAACGAAACTCCACCTCAGAGCTACGGGCGTCACTTGTCATATGAGATCACACAGTGTTACCTGTCACCCAAAACAAGTGAACATGCCCCGCGTTAACTCCAACCAGAGGTCGGCGCTCGATTTACCTACCCCGGAGGGATGAAAGGCTGAGTTGACTAACTGACTTAAATGGCCGGTTACATACCGAGATTGTTTACCCGCCCAACGACGGTCACTGATCGTCTGTGGGCGGGTAAACCATCTCGGATTCTCGGTATGTAACCAGTCACCGTTGTCGGTCACCCATCCAAGTACTAATCCAGCAGTGCACGGCCGATAGTCGAACCCGCGACCTGTTGATCACAAGTCCCACGCCCTAATAATAATAATAGTAATAATAATAAAAAGGGCACTTGTAGTGCGCCAGTATAAAGAACTGTCCAGTAGCGCAGTACAACATGCAATAAAACAATGAAATCTAAAACGCGGTGAGTAGGCCTACAGCCACTACACCACCAAAGCCGCCAGAGCATCGTCAAACACGTTAACTACGTAGCCCACGACGTTTTTATAATGAGGGATAAAAAGGACTATGTGATAGTCACTATGTTCTGTGGTTTGGTGGTGTAATGGTTAGCGTGTCTGACTCGTGATCGATAGGTCGCGGGTTCCACTTCCGGCCGGTGCACCGTCAGGCAACAACTCTGGGCAAGTTGTTAACACCCATGTGCCTCTGTCACCAAGCAGTACAATTTGGTACCAGACAAAGGGCGGTGATGCTCTGTGGCTGGGAAGGTAACCGTAGGTCTGGCATCGCACTGGCCATGCGTCACAGACTTTCGTGGTTTATCCACCTAGGCTACGGGCTCAACGGCCACCGACAGGGAGATGAGCACCCCGCCTATGCTCCAAACTGGGACATGGCCCACTTTACCTTTACCATGTTCTGCAGTGGTTCGCCGTGTTTGTATATGTCAGGAACATTCAAAGTACAGACGAAGGCGCTGGGACGACGAGTCCGCTGTTTCTACAACGTGGTGGAACCTGGCCAGTACACGGTCGAAGTGACCTGGTCAGGTGACCCGGTACCACAGTCACCTTACAGTGTTATTGTATTCGCCAGTGACGAGGAACTTGATTCTTACGTGGCTGCTACCAGCCTCGCCAGCACGAGCGATGGCAGTTCTTCAACAGTCAGCCGTGCTTCATCTTGCTCCGTACAATAGCTCTCTATAACACTGTGACACAGGGCTGGAATATGCTATGGCTTCGAAAAAACCTGGGTTTTTATGTTTAAAAACCTTTAAAAACCTCAAAAGTCCAAAAATAGTTTTTTTTTAAAATTTTTGGGTGATATTTTATACAGATCATATTTAAATTCATACACCTAATTATTTTAATTGTCATTTGCCAATTTTATTATAATTTATAGAAAACGATGTGACAGAGAGAATGGTGTACAGGATGTTTTTCCAGGGTCGGAATTTTGTGTCCAGTCTTATTTGTACACCAAACCGTGTTCCAAAAAACGAAGCCCCCAAACTTTGGCAGTAACTTTGTCAAATCTTAACCGATTTTAAAAATTCTTTTACTGACAGACTCAGCAGGAAATTGCTATGCAGCGCTGTGTACACATTCCACCAGTAGGCCTACAC
>Ga0209788_1000328_pt1 | contig 12333 bp, 16 predicted proteins | sample WorMetLIZISLAND1_2_FD_187415 | JGI IMG/M metagenome (GOLD analysis project Ga0209788, IMG submission 187415) | Marine gutless worms symbiont microbial communities from Max Planck institute for Marine Microbiology, Germany - Olavius clavatus LIZARD... ...
AACAGAGGCACAAGAGCGGCGGTATTCTGATCCATCGCTGGGAGCCCTCAGAAAAAATATCTATTATTAAAGGGTTATGCCAAAATTCAGCAAGGGTAGCTTGAACGCCCGGCTCAACTGTAACAAAATACTTATTCTAAATTAATATATTGCAGTTTCTTGTCCTATACTATGACAACCAAGTCAAAGACAAGGTGACCAAAGAATTGACGGATACTTGGCACGGCATGCGCGAATTCCATATCCGTGATAACAGTGGCTATATCCTTGTCTTCGCGGAGGCCACATAGACCCGTGACGAGCTCGCAACCGCCTAGGCCGGGGGCCGTTCCAGCCTACGTCGGTGCGCCGCCCTTTCGGAGGACGTGAAAATCCGCCTTTGGCATTTTTGGCCGTGCTCGACCCCGAGTGATCTTGCGATTATTCCATGCTCATACTTGAGTTCGCTCCGGAGCGTCGCCATTGTTCGCGAAACCCGAAATGGAGTCCGTCCGATGTCGGGTGCGAAAAATTAGGCGACGGCCATGGCCTTCGGCGGCCCGCGTTCGTCCTGCGTCCGTCCCGGCGCGCACTCCGCGCGGCGCCAGGACTCCCGCAATGACTGGACGCCGTGTCGCATGGCCGAGCCTTTCGTCTCCGCCGGTGCTCACGCGCCGCACTCCGACGAAACGCTCGGCCCTACGGCCCCGCGGGGGGTATCGCACTCCGCTCGTCGCTTACGCTCCCTTGCTTTCCTGTGCTCCTCTGATGATCATGGATCCTGGGGTGGATGAAGCCAGTGCCGGGGCTCCGCCTTTGCTCCCCCTCTCCCCAACCTTATCTCCCGCCAGGGAAGAGGGGCTTTTTCGTAGCCGACGGATCGGTTGGTGGAGTCGAGTGTGGCCAAGACTAGCTCCGGAGAAAAGGAGATTTTGGTTGCAGGTATGGAGCCATGACCATCTGATGCTGGATAAAGCACGGGCAAGCCCGCGTCTACCGCTTCCTCTCCCGGATGTAGGCGTCGGCTTGTCGGCGCTCGGGTGGGATCCCCGTGGGTAGGGAGCAAGTAGGGGCTCCCTCTCCTCGATCCCTTCCCCGCCAAGGGAAAAGGGGCTTATGGCCACCGAATTGTTCGAGGTCCCCTGAGAGATCATCGGGTCCGGAGGATGAACCATGCAGGATTATCAACGGCAGTTCCTCGACTCCGCCCGCGCCGCCGGAGCCCTCCGGTTCGGCAAGTTTCGGCTCAAGTCCGGCCGCGAGAGCCCCTATTTCTTCGATGCCGGTCGGTTCGACAGCGGTGACCGCCTAGCCCGACTCGGCCGCTGCTATGCTGCGGTCATCGCCGCCGCGGGGATATCCTTCGATCTGCTCTATGGTCCCGCCTACAAGGGCATCCCATTGGTCACAGCGACCGGCATCGCCCTGGCCGACCATTATGGTCGGGATATCCCCTACGCCTTCAACCGCAAAGAGGCGAAGGACCATGGCGAAGGCGGCACGATCGTGGGTAGCTCCCTGGCCGGGGATGTGTTGATCCTAGACGATGTCATCTCCGCCGGGACCTCGGTGCAGGAATCCCTGGATATCATCCGCGCCCAGGGTGCCCGACCGGTGGGCGTCGTCATCGCCCTCGACCGGCAGGAGCGGGGCCGAGATCGGCGTTCGGCCGTGGCCGAGGTGACTGCTGTCCATGGTCTGCCAGTATTCAACATCGTCACCCTTGCGGACCTGATCGCGCATCTGTGGACGGACCCGACCGCCGGTGATCAGCTGCGGGCTATCGAGGACTACCAGGCCCGCTATGGCGAGTAGATTGCCGCGGGGAGAGACGGCATACCGATTGTAAAGATCGATGGGCGACCGGGCAAATCGAGGCCCGGCCAAGGAAGTGGTAGACGTGGGCTTGCCCGTGCTTTGTTCTCAGTGCTGGCAAGCCAGCGCCTACATCCGGGAGAAGCTCTGGTTTTCCTATCTCACGCCACGGCGCTACGACAAAACGGGTTAGGGTCAGCTCTCATCAAATATCCATGACATACTGTTTATAAATTGAGTTTATTGTTGGTTGCTAGTAAAAACTATGGACTGTGCGGCTAATGATATAGAAATTATCCCGGGAGTAACAAAGCAAGGACCCTGTGCATCTCTCTATCTCTTATCCGCCCCGGTTGTCGGTGAGTATGCTGAGTAGATAATCTTTTGATTTCATTAAATTTTATTGAATATGATGAGGCTCAGAATCTGTAGAACTGTGTAGAAACTGACATCGATTTTCAGCCGCTTCTTGATAATGGCCACGAGCACATAGACGGAAATAGCGAGCTCGAGAAGACGAATATACCTGTGGACATGCGTCGTTGTTCTCAGCCCGCAATTTCGCGGGAGAGGCTGGCACCTTAGCGTACCGCCGCTCAAGTCGGTAACCGGCATAATTCCAAATATTTCTTTTGGATAGGGTGCTTTCAGCTCAGGATAGATTACAGACGATATGATTAGGGAGTATATAAAGAGGCATCGAGAACATCCGGGTCATAATGATAATGATTTTTCAATCGAGTGCGCCTGACTTTCAGTCATTTCGAGCTGACTTCAATCTGAGGCTTTCAGTCGGCTTTAGCCGAAACAGCGACTTTTAGTCGCACTCCAGACTATGGACTTTCAGTCCATAGCGGTTGATTCGTCCTCGTCAAGCAGCCTCACTGAGTATAAGGTCGAGATGCTTGGCCTTCACATCAATGTCTGATAAGCCTCGGTTCCCCGCGACCCCTCGATCTTGCCACTTGCCACTTGTTTGCTATGCGACAGCGTGCCACCTACCGGGGGATGGGTTCTCTTTTGAAACGACACCGGACGTCGAAAATCCGAGAGCCGAGGCCGGTTTATCGACACCTTGTGGAGCTTGCACACCGTCCCGATCATGCCTCTTCGCTCTGAAACCTAGCGGTCCATGCCGCCCCGTGGAATCGAAAAGCTCCGTGGCTAGGTTTGGCGTACCTGCGGGGGTTGATAGGGTGGGCTGCGCCCACCGAAAAAATCGTAACTATTCAGGACCTTTTGCCAAGTGGCAGGTTACACACGTAATCTATGCCCATGCTGGAACAACCCACCCTAACCCATTACGCTAAAAATTAACCCACTCTCCGGAAAACCCTGACAACGAGCTTAAGCGGTTGCGTGAACACGGGTTGCGGAGCAGACGGCGCTCATTGCGCAGCTGCGCGAGCGCATCCGGGAGTTGGAAGCGCGCCTGGCCAAGGATAGCCACAACTCCAGCCGGCCGCTATCCTCGGACTCCCCGTTCAAGAAGCCGCCACCATGCTCGCAACGCCAGCCCAGCGGGCGTAAGCCAAGTGGACAACCGGGCCGACGCGGTGTCACTCGCTCCCTGGTCGATCACCCCGACCAGTGCGGGATCATCCCGTTGACGGGGACCTGCGCCTGCGGACGTTGCGGCACCGGGATCGCGGCTACAGTGCTCGCGGAGCGACGCTAAGTGGTCGAGGTGGTAATCCAGCGTAAGGTACATCGAGTACCGCATTGTCGGCGGAACCGGTACCTGTGGGCGCGCGCAACGCAGCACGTTGCTAATTGCCCTGGTCGACGAGGCCCAGGCCCTCAAGGCATTGCCCACCGGCAACGTCGAGCGCTTGCGGACCCGCTACGACACCATCCTCGCCGAAGCCGAAGCCAAAGCCGGCAATCCTCCCCGTCCCCGCCGTCCCGGCACCCGCGGGCGGATCAAACAATCCCCGGCCGGCAACCTCATTCGGCGACTGCGCGAGCACCGCAACGAGGTCCTGCGCTTCCTCACCGACCTGCGCGTTCCCGGCGACAACAACCCGGCCGAACGCGACCTGCGAATGCCCAAACCCCAACAGAAAGTCTCCGGTTGTTTCCGCTCCGAAATCGGCGTGGATGCTTTTGCCATCCTCCGCTCCTGCCTTTCGACCCGTCGCAAACAGTCCGACGATATTTTTAACTCGCTCGTCCTAACCTTCCAGGGGCAACCCCCAATGCCCCAATTGGAGTAGCTGAATAGTTACCATCTAACATCGAATCCTAAAACCAACAAATCAATAACAACACCGAAAAATGCTCGGCCGAGGTCCGCGTTCGGCCGGCTCGAGGCACAAAGCCTTCTTCGTACACGGACTCCAAAGACCCAGGGCCCAAGACGTTGCCGACTTCGAATGCACACCCGATAACACGCCGAGAGGTGAGTTCATCCTCATCGACTTTTCTTGAATAGACTTGTTCCAGAAATAAATCCCTTAAAAAATCAAGCAATTATTTTGTAATGGGGAGCCGACACGATAGTGATTAACCGAGAAACAAAGGGTTAGACGACAAGTCTTATCCTGTAACATTCTAATTCTAAATTATATTGCAAGTGGAACAAGTCTGATAGATTTGCGTTCATTGGCGTTTATTTGCGGCTGAATCTTTTCCCTGCAGCGCTTGCTCGATATTTTCCGGTGGGTACAGCCTGCCTACCTAGGAATCCCCGCCGGTGCGGTCAACCTAGCCACGGAGCTTTTCGATTCCACAGGGCGGCGTGGATCGCTAAGTCTCAAAGCAAGGCGGCGTGATATGGATGGTGCATAAGCTCCACAAGGTGTCCGATAAACCGGCCTCGACTCTCGGATTTTGGACCCCCGGTGTCGTTTTAAAAGAGGGCTCTCTTGCGTTTGGTGTAGGTAGCGCCATTTTACCCATTCGCGTAGGGTAGCCCGCTCCAAGCCTACTCTGTGCCCTTCTCTTCGCCTGCAGGCTCGGACCCGTCGCCAGGCCAAACGGCGGCGGTTTTCGTCATGGACCCGTTGTCGTTGTTTACCCTTGCGCTTGGCCTTCCGGCTCCCTGGGAGGTCGTTGACGTGGCCTTCGATCCCCAATCGGGCCGGATCGATTTCCACCACGCCTTCGCTCCGGGGATACGTTGTTCTTGTCCGCAGTGTGGGGCGGAACATCCGCCGGTCCACGACACACTTGAGCGCGACTGCGTCACCTGAACTGCTTTCAATTCCAAGCCTCCATCCACGCCAAAGTGCCCCGTGTGCGCTGCGGGACCTGCGCCAAGACTACCCAGGTCGTGGCGCCCTGGGCGTGCCCCAACAGCGGCTTCAGCCTACGGATGGGGCCTTACTGGTCACCCTCTATAAGGCGATGGCGGTCTCTCGGGTCGCTCAATTGCTTGGCGTCAGCGACGGGCGCGTCTGGCGCACCCTCGATCATTACGTCGATCAGGTGCACGCTCAGGAGGACTTCTCGACCGTCACCTCGGCTGGTCTCGACGAGACCGCCTCGCGGCGTGGACACAATGACGTCAGCTTGTTTCACGATCTCGATACATCTGGCTCCAGGACAAGCACGCTTGGAGTAACCGCCAGAAAGCCCGGTTTGCGGAACTCAAGCGCCGAAACCTCAAGACACACCATGGCTTCCGGTTCCAGGAGACGTTACGCGAGCTCTTCCACAGCGCTCAGAGCGCGGTGCAGGCCGAGCCGCTCCTCGACAGATGGTACGACTGGGCGCGCCGTTGCCGCCCGGAGCCAATCAAGGCGGTAACCAAGACACTCAAGGATCACTGGCCAAGCTTCCTCAATGCGTTCGATTCCAGGCTCACCAACGGCCGTGTCGAGGCGGTCAATTCGCTCATCCAGGCCGCCAAAGCCAGGGCTCGCGGCTACGGGACCACCAGGCACCTGATTACCATCCTCTACCTTGTGGCGGGTAAGTTGACCCGGCTGCCGACTTCTCCGTTCGTCGTCAAGTCGGGGTTTCCCCTCACGACTTGAGTCAGGTCGCTATGACCCACTACCCACACCAAATGCAAGAGAACCTAAAAGAACCACTCCCTTCCCCGATCTCGGCCAGGCTCCTTGTCGGGGTCCCCTCAAGCTTCGAAGGCCCGCGAGCTATCCATGATCCTCAAGCGACTCTTTGGCCGGAAGAAGCCGTCTAGCACCCCTCCCCCGGAGGATCGAGCCGGCCCGATCCGGAGCATCCCTGATCACCCCGACGCCGGCTTCCGCCGCGAGGCCTGTCGCCGGACCGAACATCTGTCCGAGCTGCGCAACTTGACCACGTCGGACCCGGACGCCGGGGTACGCGAAGTCGCCTCGGCCTACTACCGCAGGTTGCTCTGCGGGCAGAAAGCGGAAGGTCCCGACCTCGCGCAACGGCTGGAGGAGCTCGCCACCCTGGAGGACCAAAACCTGTTGCAGCAGGTGGCGCTCACCGGTCGGGAGGCCGAATTGCGCCGGGCGGCCATTACCGAACTCAGGAGCCAGGATGTGATCGTCGCCTGTGCCCTCACCGACCCCCTGGCGATCAATCGCAGCTTGGTGGTGGAGAGCCTTGACCATTAAGGAGGCCCTGGAGCGGGCCGTCAAGCGGATCGGCAAAAAAGACAAGCAAGTCTATCGCACCGCCCGTCGCAAGCTCGAAGAGATTGCCGAACGCGAGGCCTTGCCGGCACGCATCCGCGCCCGATGCGACGAGCTGTGCGGAAAGCTGGAGCGGTTGGGTCGTCGCGGCCATTGGGAGCAAGATCGCAGCCCTGCTGAAGCTGTCGGACGATAGCGGCAACAGATTGCACAGGATGTGAATGCGGAGTGCGAGGCCCGTTACCGGGAGCTACGTGATCGCTTTCTGCGGGCTTATGAGGAACAGCGTAGCGCGCATGAGGCCCAGGTTGCGGCGGCGGCGGACTAAGAGGCCGTGCGGGCGGAACGCCACACCCTGCTCCGAGATCTGGAAGCCCTGGCGGCCTTGGATGACGCCACGGCGATAACCCAAGAGCTCGCGCGCATCGCTGCACGTTGGGACGAGCTGGCTCCCCGGCCGGAACGGGAGCAGCCGTCCCTGGCGCACAAGTATGCAGCGGCCCGTGAGGCAGCGGCCGCCAAGCTGACCGCATTGACGACCGGGGCCCGCGACCGGACGCGGCTGGAGGAGCTACTGACGCGCGTCGAACTGGCCCTGGAGCAGACCGAGCCCTTGGAGCGGAAGCGGGTCTGGGGGCTGATGAAGGCGGTCGGTAAGCTGCTCGATGCCACGGCCGGCGATCCAACCGTGGTGACCCGCTACGCCGGCGTACGCGAGGCACTCGACGAGCGTCTGCGCACCCAGACGGCGGATGCGGAGCAGCGCCTCGAGCGGCTCCCGAAGCAGCTCGACAGGCTCACGGAGGCGATCGAGAAGGGCCGTCTCAAGGCGGCGGAGCCACTGTATCGGCGCATCGACGCCGACATCGAGCGGATAAGGCGCAGCGGATCACCGCCTCGAACCTATGAAGAGGCTGCGGCACGATTGCGCAGCCTGAGGCCGAGCTGCGGGGCTTGCAGGGGTGGCGTAGGTGGGGGGCCGACCAGAGCCGGCAAGAGCTGTGCCAAGCCATGGAGGCACTCGCCACCCAGGACCTGTCCCACGAAGCCAGGGTGTTGCGTTGGCGCGATCTGCGGACGGCATGGAAGAAATTGGGTAACAGCGGCCCCGGCAGCAGCCGGGCCTCATGGGAACGCTTTCGCACCGCCTCCGAAAGTGTCTATGAGCATTGCCGACCCTATCTGGAGGCGCAGGCGGTGGAGCGAGCAGCCAACCACCGGCAGCGGGAGCAATTGTGCCGAACGCTCGAAGACTTTCTGGACCAAGCGGATTGGGAGCATATGGACTGGAAGCAGGTCATCCGTGCACAACGGGAGATACGTGCCACTTGGTCCGATTCGACCCCTCCGGAGGGTCGCCATGGCAAAGACCTGGAGCAGCGTTTCCAGGCCGCCATGAGGCGGCTGGACGGACAGCCAGCACAGGAGCGGAGCCGCAACCTAGCGCACAAGCACGAACTGATTGCCCAGGTCAAGGCCCTGGCCGAAGAGCCGGATCCGGACCGGGCGATCGAAGAAACCAAGCGTCTGCAACAAACCTAGTATACCAGCGTAGCGACGTGGCGGAAGGAAGAGAATCGGCTGTGGCAGCGCTTTCGCGCCGCCTGCAATGCCGTGTTCACCCGCCGTCGGCAGCAGCAGGAGACCCACACCGCCGAGTTGGCCGAAAATCTACGGCAGCACGAGGCCCTGTGTGTGGAGGTGGAAGCGCTTGCCGAATCCGACGCCGATGCCGACGGCTTGACCGCGCAGCTGAGGGAGTTGGACCGACGCTGGCGGGATGCCGAGACCCTGCCCATACCGCGGCAGAGTGCGGCCGGCTTGTCCCGGCGCTGGCAAACCGCCCGGAGTCTGGTCGAGGCCCGCCGCCACGAAGCTCTCGATCTGCTGGCCGCGCAGGCGGCCCTGTGTGAACGACTGGAGCGGACCCTGGAGGCCGGGATAGCAACGGCTTCGGTGGCCACGGTAGTGGCAGCGGATTGGCAGGTCCTACCGACCCAGCGCGATCCCGGTCTACAGACCGCAATCGAAAAGCGATTACGACCGCGCCCTGGAGGCCTGCCGGCAAGGCGGTGAAACGCAGCAAGCCTGGAGTGATGCCCTCGCCGTTGCGACCGAGCAACGCGTTGAGCTGTGCCTGCGCCTGGAAGTCCTGGCCCAGGTCGACTCACCGCCGAAGCTTACCGAAGAGCGTTTACAGCTCCAGGTCACGCGCCTGACGGGACACCTGCGCGGGAGCGAGCAAGAGCCGCAGGAGACCGCTACCCGACTACTGCAACAATGGTACCTGTATAATCCTGCCCCGGGGTCCGCGGCTCGGGCCCTCGAAGAACGCTTCTTACGGGCCCGTAACGCCATCGAGGCCATGAGACCTTCGAAGCCGTGAAGACACCGAGTCGGCAGGGTGGTAGATACGGGGGCTGCTGGAGTTATTGCTTTATTGGCTCCAGGGTCGGGCTCATGCTCTCTATTCTCCGTAGGAGCGAGCTTGCTCGCGAACCTTTGTAACCATCGCAAATACATCGGGTACGGCTCTTCTGAAACAATGCGGAGAAACCCGGAGACAAGGCTCAGCCGAACATAGGGTAGGCTATACCCACCATTGGGCTTACTCGATATCCTCTTTTTTGCCGCAAATGAACGCGAATGGACGCAAATGAGCCGAAAAATACCCGGCCGAGGTCTACGCTCGGCCGGATCGAGGTACAAAACCTTCTCGTACACGGACTCCAAAAATCCAGGACCCAAGACATCGCCGACCTCGAATGCACATCTGATAGTACGCCGAGAGGTGGGCTCATCCTCGTCGACTTTTCTTGAATGGATTTGCGTTCATTGACGTTTATTTGCGGCTGAATTTTCTCCCCGCAGCCCTTGCTCGATATTTCCCGGTGGGCACAGCCCACCCTACGGGATCTGTTACTTTAAAATCATAAGGTTAGTTCTTAGATAAATTTTTAGAGACTGTCTTAAAGAGGCAGCAAGCTCGCTCCTACGGCCGGGTACCGATTGTTCGGTCATCCCGTTGGCGAAAATCGTATTGTTCACGGTATCCGCTACACCGGCATACAACAAAATTAAAACACCACGAATTTTCATCGGGGTTGGATCGTTTCTCAGCTCGGGACGAAATACCCGAGTAGATCATTGAGGAACCCGCGTCCGAGTTCGGTCGATCGTACCCGTGGCCCCGGCTCCGAGACCAATAGGCCCGCCGCACGGGCCGCGTCGACCCGATCGGCGATCCGCGTGAAAGGGAGTCCCGTGTGGTGCTCGAACAAGGACGCCTCGAAGCCTTGCGGTAGCCGCAGGGCGTTCAAGGCGAATTCCAGAATCAGGTCCGCTGGTGACAGGGTCTGCTGTCCACCCACGAGCCGGTCGCGGTTGGCGGGGTCGAGATAGGCCGCCGGGTTATGCCGTTTCCAGCGGCGCTCGACCCGCTGCCGGATCGGATCGGTCAACTTGCCGTGGGCGCCGGCACCTATACCTATGTAGTCCCCGAATTGCCAGTAGTTGAGGTTGTGCCGGCAACGGTACCCCACCGCCGCGTAGGCGGATACCTCGTAGGGCTCGAACCCTTGCGAGGCCAGCAGCACGATACCCTGCTGCTGCATGTCAGCGATCAGGTCCTGGTCGGGAAGGGGTGGCGGTGCCCGGTGAAAGGCGGTGCCAGACTCCAAGGTGAGCGGATAGTAAGAGATATGCTCGGGCCCAAGTGCCAGTGCTTGCTCCAGATCCCGATACGCCTGGGTGAGCGACTGCTCCGGTAGGCCGTACATGAGATCGAGGTTGAGATTTTCGAAGCCGGCTTGCCGCGCTTGGTCAACCGTGGTGCGAATGTCCTCGGGCCCGTGGATTCTGGCGATCCGCTTTAGCTGCCTCGTCGAGAAGCTTTGGGCGCCGATGGAAAGGCGATCGACGCCGGCCTGTCGATAGGCCGTGATGCGTTCGGCATCGGCCGTGCCCGGATTGACCTCCAGGGTAATCTCGGCGTCTGACGGCAGCTCGATCCGGTCACGCACGCCCCGCAGTAGCTCGGTGATCGCCCGACCGGAGAGCAGGCTCGGGGTGCCGCCACCGATGAAGAGGCTGACCAGGGGCCGAGGGGAAGTGAGGACGGTGACCTCTTGTGCCAAGTCCCACAGCAGGCGCTCCACATAGGCGGCCTCGGGAAGCTGGCCGTGCCAGGGATACGAGTTGAAGTCGCAGTAGGGGCATTTACGCCGGCACCAGGGGATGTGCACGTACAGCGCAAGTGGGGGGAGGGTCGTCGGACCCTCCGTGTCGGATCGGACCGAACCGGTCAACTCCGGTCGCGCGCCTGCAGATAGGCTAGCTCGGAGACGCGGCTCCACTCTTTGGATTGATCGAGGAATTTTCGGTAGGAGGCGAAGACCTTGCGCGAGAAGGCGTCCTGTTGTCCGAGCTCGGTGACCACCTCATCGGTAAGCCGGCGCATCTCGGCAAGCACGTCGTCTGGATAGGACCTCAGGGCTACCCCGTGTTTTTCGAGCAGGGTCTGAAGTGCCACCGGATTCCGCGCTGTGTACTCGGCTAACATATCCAGGTTCACGACCTTGCAGGCATTGAGCACGATGGCTTGCAGGTCCGCGGACAGGGCCTTGAAGGCGGTCTTGTTGACCATGGCCTCCAGGGTCGTACCAGGCTCGTGGAAACCGGGATAATAGCAGTATTTGGCCGCCTTGTGGAGACCGAAGGCCAAGTCGTTGTAGGGACCTACCCATTCGGTAGCGTCGATGGCACCGGTCCTCAGAGCGGTAAACAGCTCGCCTCCGGGTAGGTTAACGGGGGTGCCGCCGGCACGTTTGAGCACCTCACCGCCGAGGCTCGGAATCCGCATCTTGAGTCCGGCTAGGTCCTTGAGGCTCTTGATCTCCTTGTTAAACCAGCCCCCCATCTGCACCCCGCTGTTCCCGGCCGGTGCCGGGATCAGGCCGAACCCGGCATAGAGCTCAGTCCAGAGCTCCAGACCGCCCCCGTAATAGAGCCAGCCGTTCATTTCCTGGGCCGTCATGCCGAAGGGGACGGTGGAGAAAAACTGGGCGACTTCGTTCTTGCCTTTCCAGTAGAAGGCCGCGCCGTGACCCATCTCGGCGATGCCGCGGGAGACGGCGTCGAAGACCTCGAACGCGGGGACCAGCTCCCCGGCCCCATACACCTTGACCCGGATGCGGCCCCCGCTCATCTCGCCGATGAGATCGGCAAGCCGCTGGGCACCGGTGCCCAAGCCCGGAAAGTTCTTGGGCCAAGATGTGATCAGCTTCCACTGATGCCGGGTGTCGGCACGGGCGGTCCCGACCGCGGCAGCGGTGCCCAGTGCCAGGGAGGCGGCCCCGGTCTGTTTGAAGAAATCGCGGCGTTGCATATCGATAACCTCGTGATTCGATCGTTCGATAGGAGGCCGGCCGGGTCAGCTCCGATCCCGCGCCTGCAGGTAGGCCAGCCCGGAGCGTCGCCATTGTTCGCGAAACCCGAAATGGGGTCCGTCCGATTTCGGGTGCACAAAATTAGGCGACGGCCATGGCCTTCGGTGGCCCGCGTTCGTCCTGCGTCCGTCCCGGCGCGCACTCCGTGCGGCACCAGGACCCCCGCAATGACTGGACGCCGTGTCGCATGGCCTGGCCTTTCGTCTCTGCCGGCGCTCACGCGCCGCACTCCGACGAAACGCCCGACCCTACGCCTACGCGGGGGTCGTCGCACTCCGCTCGTCGCTTACGCTCCCTCGCTTTCCTGTGCTCCTCCATAGCCACAACTCCAGCCGGCTGCTATCCTCGGACTCACCGTTCAAGAAGCCACCACCACGTTCGCGGCACCAACCCGGCGGGCGCAAGCCCGGTGGACAACCGGGTCGGCGCGGCGTCACCCGCTCCCTGGTCGAGGCCCCCGATCAGTACGTGATCATCCCGCTGCCGGGGACCTGTGCGGGCGGGCGCGGCGGCACCGGGAT
>Ga0209788_1000329_pt1 | contig 12318 bp, 7 predicted proteins | sample WorMetLIZISLAND1_2_FD_187415 | JGI IMG/M metagenome (GOLD analysis project Ga0209788, IMG submission 187415) | Marine gutless worms symbiont microbial communities from Max Planck institute for Marine Microbiology, Germany - Olavius clavatus LIZARD... ...
GTCGATCGCTCCCCAAATTTCGGAGCTACGGGGGGGTCAAAAATCGCCCCTTCCCATTGACTAGACACATCGCTTATACAACAGCTTGTAGCTACCGCTCAAGCTGTGATATCACAATTTACACACAAATGCCATGAAAATTTTCCAGGTGAACCTAGCATAGTTGGTTGTCCCTTAATTCTCATTCTTCTCTGGTCCATAACTTCTGTATCAAAGCCAAAATTTTTCATATCATCGAAGCAATCCCACCAAAGCTTCCTCAAGCATCCCCTCTATCAATTTTCATCAATCTCCATCATCATATACTGCTTGATCCAATCGATCAGCATCATCTCTACACTTTAAACTTCACTTATTAACCAACGTTTCTTAATCACAAAGATGACTGGGTGTAATCACAGCAATTCATCAAGCTTTAACATTTTAAGGAGGCATAAGCAAGATAGAAGTAATGAAATATGGACTTCACTGAGCAAAACACACAAATCTAACCAGCTACAAACAAAAATAAAACCATAATAGTTTTAAAACTATTATCTGAGAAAAGCTACAAACAAGCTGCATCATCAGCCACATGTTGGAGACCTTTTGTTAAGTGAATCTAGTTATCTGAGTCTTGATTTGTAGTTCTTCTGGCTACTTACAGCCGAATGTTAAGTCTCCGTATGAATCAGTAAAATATGTATCAAGCATGCTAGGAAGTAAAGATCAAACATAAAATTGCCCCGTCACACAGCTGTACAATTCTCAAGGTAGTCATCACAAACCGTTGAACTTTGGTGCAAACAGGATTGCCAATGTCAGTGTCACGTCGTTGAATGACCGGCTCAACATCTGGTGGAAGGCGTCGGTGTTTCGATAACAGGAATGCAAACATATTTGGAGACTTTCGGCTGGTGAATGGCTCGATGCGGGCACAGCCATACTGAGATTCCTCCAACATGGACTCCTCACACTGCAAACGCCAGCATAACAACTAGCTGAACTTACTAACTGCATACTGTAGCAATCGACTCTGAGAGCATATATTCAACTGCACTTCCATACAAGCCAAGAAAACCCGCAATAGCAATACACGGCATCTGAAAATAAAAACAGAGACCAATTCACCTTCGACTGTAACTTAAGACAAATTTATTAAATGCACATATATCCCAAATCATATCTTACTTAAGCACTGATTATAGCGCCCAATCACTCAATTCAATAGGCTAGTTAAGCTGAGTCACCTAAAGTCAACGACAACAATTGTTTCCTGATCATGTGACAATGCAATTCTTAGAGACATCTGACTTTCTCTGCAAGTACAATAATTTCCTACATTCACTTATTTGTTCCACACATCACATCACATCATCTCTACTGTAGCTTATGTTATGTCTCAATGACACAGCATCATAATTTTGTTACAAAGTGTTAATAAACAGTACACGTTGAAATAAATATTAACCGGAACACATTCAGGCTCAGGTATAGTCGGCATTATCGGTGAGATCTGCTGATATCTATGCTGATAGAGCCGACAGTTCTCTATGCCAGGAAGTTGCTCCAGCAGGAACTGGACGACTTCATTGGCGAGTCCAAACATATCCAGACCACTGACTGCTGCAGCACAGTTTATAATACATGTTGTTATAAAGCAAGTAAACACTGAATGTACAAAGTCAATATTGGGCTGTAATGTCAATGCCCATATTGGATGGCATGTTAAATCTGCATAGCAATAATGGATTTATACAGCACAATTTCGTGCAACATCTCTGTTGCACATAGTATACAAATATCTAAGAAGCAATGCTGTCTTAAGTGATCACCTGAAGTAACCATGGAGATCATTGAAGAGACAGTACTGGCCTGATGGACACTGACAAAGAATGCCCAATGTACTTCGTTGACAAAGTGTCAACTGGCAATGTGAATAACCAGACAGCAGCAATCAACCAGCTGTCTTGGTACTCTGTTCTCAAGACATTGGTGCACCATAATGTACAAAGCAATGTGTTACCAAAGAAAAAGAAGGTCCAATAAAAGAACATCGCATAACAGTTAGAGTAAAACAAGAGTATAATCAAACAAAGGAAAGAGTAAATTCACATAATGCATTCTCAAGAGATCTCTAATGCACTAAGTACATCTCGTCTAAAAAATGTCGAGACTCTTTGCTGGGATGCAAAGACTGTGTGGCAGCAAATTTCAAGTTGAAGGGCCCGCAACAGCAAAACACAGACGGCCAAAGCTGTTCAGACAATAAAGCGGAACAATCAGCTTCTGCTGACTGGCGGACCACAGATGCTGACGACCAGCAACCTCAGCTGTTGCTGTGCAGCTGTTCATCAGGTATGGCAGAGCTGTTATATGAAGACAGCAAAACATCAGCATCAATTTGTTCCCATGAAAGTGCTATACAATCAACAAATGTCACACCAGACATACCAGTGTATGAAATCTGCTTCATGTGTGCACGAGACCTGGCATCCTGTACACCATCCACCACAGCTTTCCACGCTTCTGTCATTTAATCACACATCAAATGCATTTATTATTACACTCAACGACAAATCACATGTCAAACATCAGTTACAAGATGTCACAGACACTTTGGAAAAGTTCACTGAAATATGTGATAGTAGCCTAGAGCACCACATCTTAAACACGATCTGCTAGAGACCAAATGACATGCCACAGACTGTCTATGTCTGTTAGTAGACTTGTGGTGCAGTAAGCAGCTACCACTGCCTCTTCGTCTTTCGGACCAGAGCGATAAAAAACAACCAACAGCACGGCCCAGCTCACATAGAATACCATTGTCGTAGTCTCATATGGTCCACGCTTCTGGACACTGGTTCTAGTTAGTTACATTAAGTTACTATTAGTTCAGTTAGATTTATAATTTTCAGTTACGATTACTATTACCGTTAAGTGATTTATTTTTAAGTTAACTCATAATTCAGTTACAGTTACGGTTAACTTAAACGACCTTTGACGATTGCTACAGCAGGACTTAATATGGTCAGATGCCATAACTGTTGCCCATCCAACAGTGTCAAAGCAGTTGCAGTATAAATCTGTTCTGTGCATATAGTACAATATGATAGTATTTGAATAATGAATATGTACACATTTTAACAATTTACGCATAAACTTAATTCATTCTGAATAAAAAAATGTCACACACTGTGTGTTAACAGCCATTTAAGATGTCAACCTGGCTTCGCCAGTTTCCCCCAGATTCTCCACCCAGTAATCCTTATCCTGAGCATCCTTACATCCTCACAGGACCAGCCAAAACTTTTCATACCAACATGGTACTTCAGGCTATAGCCCGCTCACTTACATTAACCACCACTGCAAGCGGTTTTGATAAAACGGAAGTTTTTACAGGCTGGGTGATTAATGAACATGCTATAACAGAGCTTACCATCACATGACCGAGCACGAACACAAAACCCGTCACTGCTGGTGATTTCAAAGATAAGCTCTGGTTTCTCTTCCTCCTCCGTATCATCCAACATCTTCTTTGTACGAAAATACTCCGCTAACAATGGCGAACATTCCTCGTTGTCTGTGCACATAAAAATGAAAAACTAAAAATTTAACAACAAACACGTACCATGTTGTTTATATCTAATATTAATAGGCACACCAGTTTTACCACAATATTCCATACAAATAGCTACATGACACACCCACTTCCAAACTCACAGCTTCTGTAATGCCCTTCAAGTCCGGTTTCGCGCATGGAGGGCACTAAACTCCCCTCTACTTACTTCTGTATGTTACCTTATCAGACTAGTCACAGCAAGACTACTGCAAATATTTTTGGTTTCGTTTAACCGGCCTACTTTTCTGGATATAAGTAAGTATAAAAGAAATGATTTAAGTGTCTGCAAATGGCAACTGTCACTGCACAGGCACTACAATAGTTGCGGTGAAAGTCATAACTGGCCAATTTTCCTAAAGAGTTTCAGATTACGTTGGACGGTCTTCCAAAACAACTGCTTTTACATACCAGATGCCCTTCTTGTCACTCAACCAACAGTACAGAAAAGCCGAAAAGTGGGGCCAACTAGTGAAAATATATCTGCAACTACTGCAGTTAGCAATCAACAGAGAGCATGAGGTTACATTTACCGGCTGAGGACTTTGACTCTGTGTTGTTGACTGGAGAAGAGATCTGCTCATCACCAACTGAATCTGACAACTGTTGACTGCCGCTCACAGTCCACGGCAAAGGCACGACATCACAGCAGTCAGATGATGACGTCCCAGTGTCTTCCCCAAGTTGAGAATACACAGCTGAACAGTTTGAGTCTACAAACTCAACGTCACACGTTTGTGATCTTGCTGTGGCTGATGTGGGTTTGCTGGTTGTCACGGGTGTCAGATGTGCTACTGTATAAGGCTGTAACTTATAAACAGATTGTGCAAGCTTCAAGATCTCAGACTCTGTACCGACTGCTATCGACGAAGGCTGGATAATTAACCTTGGAGACTTGGCACTGTTGCCTACTGAAAGCACACCGTTTGTTGCAGCAGTCCGTGTTCCACTGCTCCGTGAATTCATCGTCACAGCAGGGACCGACAGTGGACAATGGGAAGATGGAACGAAGCTTGCAGATAATTCAGACAAACAGACTGGCTGTGATTTTGGAACATTCACAGCAGTGGACAGCAGGAAATGTTCTGTACCAGAGGTCTGGGATGTGGTCGGGTTTAGACAACAAGCTGTACTGATAACCTCAGTATGTACAGACAACGAGCTGTTAAGTCTTGGTGTTTGCCACGGTGAAATTGTCCGACCTTTAGCTGTTACAGCTACATCTGACTTCACTCCTGCTTGCATTCTGCAAGTTGCCTGCAGGTTATTACTTCCTGATACAGTCAAGACATCCCTTGTTTTTTCATAGAAACAACCGGACTGAGAACTGACAGTCATTGGTGTGGTGGAAGATGACTGTGTAACAGACATGACCCCAGCACTGAGATTGTACTTAGATACTGCAAACGGAGATGATGTAATCGAGGAGACATGCCGCGTGAGTGATGCCAATGGACTACAGTCAAACTGCAGCTGTCTTTTCACTAAAGTGCTGGTTGGACTGGGTGATAATGTTGAACATAACTGTGGTGCAACTGCTACTGTTGGCGGCAGAGCAGCTTGCTGTGATGACAATGTTGTCAATACCAACTGATGTGATGACTGATGACTAGATGGAGTAGATCTGCAAACTGACAAAGGACACAATGATACACTAGCAACTGCAGATGGTTGTAAACGAGAAACACGTGGATAACCTGGACTCATCTGGGTGCCAGCATGAATCCCTGTGCTACTGACAGTCTTCTGTGGACTCTCACCTGATGCAGAACCCTGATGCTGTGACAATACAGGCTGTTGACTAGTTGACAGTACATCAGTGGCTAATGTCGACAAAGCTGACTGTTGACTGGACAAACAAGTTGAAAGTTCGGCAGACACTGCAGTAGGATGCAGTGTTAGTGGTTGGTGGAGATTAACAGCAGTCATCAGAGACAGCTGTGGAGCTAGCCACATCACAGGAGCAAGTATTGCAGGACGCACTACCTGCTGAATCAACTGCACTGGTTGGCTGAGACCTGGAGAGTGAACATGACTTTGCCCAATGGCATACAGAGGTTGCGCAATATTCATTGGTCGTATCCATCTAGTGCCGGCAGCGTTCGGCAAAGCAGTGGGAATGACAGTGGACACCATGCCAACTGGGATCCATGGTGCCACCAACAGTCGCGTACGTGTTCCACTGCTACCAGTCTCTGACAATCTGGAGCTGTTACTCACAATGCTTGGAGACACGGTTGCAGACGGCCAGACTAGACTTGCTGATGAAGTTAACATGTCCTGTGGTCTCATAACATACTGCTGCGGTGACGGTACACAGGCAGCAGAAGAGCCTGTAACATGGCCAAGCTGCCAAGGAAAGCCAGTACTAGCAGTAGTTGATAACAGTCCCAAAGCATCACTCTGATCTCCATGAACAGATGAACTGGTACATGAGCTAAATGCCGGTGGAGCAGCTGTACAGCTAATATTGATGGACGCCTCAGTAGATTTGTTGCTATTGACTGTGAGAGGTGACTGTTGGTCCACAGACAAGCTGGCACTGACTGCGTTCACTGCCGCCTCATACGCACTCGTTATCCGATGATCAGCATCGGCTGCTTTAGAGTCAACACAGTTTACATCAGAATGCAATGTCATTTTCACCAAAGCACACTGCATGCCTGTATTATTTGTACCTCCATGACTGGCTTCTGAATGCACAACACTAGCGCCATAACACGGCGCCGATTCAAGACCACACACTGATGGCCGGCATGTAGTCTGTGACTGCATTGATTCACTGGTGGCGTGCTCATTGCAGCAAACTACACTGTGATGCTGCACAGAGTCAGACTCCGTGAAATGACCATCCGATGCTAATGTATCACTGTCTAGATCTCGGACTTTTTCATTCTCGTCACAGTCGTCCACTGCACTAATACATGTAGTAATGGGACAAATTTCTTCAGTTTCAACAACACGCGATGTCCTACATGTCAAAACTGTCTCATGTACTTTGTTCTGAGAACGATGCTGCATACTGGAATAAGACTCGGTGGAGGAAACACAAGTTTCATTTTCAATTTCATCATTTAATGAATCTGAGAAATCCGCTGGCTTGAGTCTGCAGTGCTCAGTCTCTGCATTGGAACGATACAACACTTTACAGTTTGCATTCATGTCACAGTCTTCTGATGCCACAAAGACGTTCTCAGTTTGGCAGCCCAGTGATGAACAGTTTGCCATGGTCTCAACACTGCGTGAACTGGTCAAATAATCAGATATCACACCATCGTCACCTTCGTCTGAACAACAAGTGTCAGTCTCCTCATCACTTGGCTCCAGTGCCTCATCTTTGTCATCGTATGATTTCTCACTGCCGCTGCGGCTGCTGCCGCCAGAGCTCAGTTCAAAAGTACAAATGGCTGAATGCAAAATGCAGCTTTCCTCCGTCCGATAAACACGCTTACACCTCAGACACTTAAACGGACTTGACAGTCCGTTGTCTGGTCCAAACTGGCGACAAACAGGTGCCACCAATGACCGTGAGAGTATGTCACCGCAACCCGTCATAACACCAGATTCCTCATCAGAGGCTTCAGAGTCGGAGTCGGGAATGGCTCCATCCAGCTGGCTAATCAGCTTTAGTGGGGCACAATGATGGTCAAAATCCGACCTCAGTCCGCTGGCACAGACATCAGTCTCAGTAGCATCAGCAGTATCATCATCTGCATCCACTACATCAAAGGTAGATGAATCAGTAAATGAATGACGCTGAATGCAATCAAACACTGGTGAGTCTGGCTCAAACAAACACACACTGCTCTTAGCTTTCTCTACTACATCTGCAGCTGAGCTGTCTCCATGAGGCTGGTCACGTGTCATAAAGGTGTGTATATCACCTCTGTGCTGCGACGACCTATCACATGTAGAAGATTTACTGTGAACTCTAGCAGTCTCAGCTGTAAGGTGAGCAGTATTGTTACATCTGGCAGCCTCACATTCTGTACTCACAAGTTTATTAATGTTCTCATCAGTCATCAAGTCCTTGTGATGACAGCGACAGTGCGTGCTGCAAGAATCATGTGCATCTTTGTCACCATCAGACTGATCTACTTTGCAGTCTGTGGAAGAAACACTGTCGGCATTGTTTCCAGTATGGACAGAGATCACACTCTCATCTGTTCTTGGTACTACAGCAGAACTGCATCCCAGTATACTATCCACCGTCATTTCAGCACACTTCTTATCTCTCTGTGTTTTATCACAGCTGTTACTAGCCGCATACTGATCCGTGGGTAGGATTCTACACGTGTAAACTGTACGCCGCCTGGCATCGACTGCACTCCAGTAGACCCGCGTGATGCTGCAACATCACACCAGCATGCCATGTATTAGTATCAGACACAGACACCAGTCAACTTATCACTGATGATATCAGGCTTCAGTAAACAAGCACGAATGTACTATAGATCAGGAACTGGCGTATGCTGCTGCACAAGCATCCGGCAGATGCTTTGTGTTCACTTACCAGGTGGCAGTACCTTTCTGCATGAAATGACATCATGACCACCGTCTCAAAAGTGTAACGTCAAGTCAAAAATCTGACTCATGGATGCGTATTTACCTGAAGAACATTACTGCCAAATTTCATCCCAATCTGAACTGAAAGACACAGCATTAGGCTTTTTTTGTGAAATTAACAAGAAAAATTCTGCCAAATTTCATCCTGATCTGATCTGAAACGACAGAGCCTAAAGCTTTTGTTGAAGAGATCGCCCCAACAAGAAGAACAAATCAACAAGATGAGAACGATACCAGATCAGTTACTGATCTAAAAACGTTGTGTTCATACATTATCACATGGGACTTCACTGGACCATCAGAGCCAAGGTGGCTGAATGCTTTCATTCAGACCTCCCACTGTATAAAGTTTCTCAGGACATCAAAAACGTTTGACTTTCAGAATATCTTCCGATTGCTGCCTCAAAAATTAGCACTAAACTCCTCAGAAATGAAGATTTTAAAACTGGCTTCTTGATGTCTTATACAATGCCAAGGCTCTGAAGAGCAGCTTGTCACTCCCTGGGGCAAAAATCTTGACAAAAACATGTATGAACAGTAAAAAATGAATTCTACGTTCAATTTTCTTGCAATTTTCAGGTAACACTTCCTCGCTTCAAGAGAAACTACAAAATTTCAAGAACGACACTGAGGACAAGTGGGAGGCCTGGACTAACGACTCAGCAGAAAGCTCCAAAACATGCCATGAATTCATTTCAGATGGACCTGACATGCAGTACACTCAGAATTATTGTGGCTTGTAAAACATAATGTTAGCAGCTATGGTTCTCTGTAATGCATTGCATGAGAGAAATACTGACCAGAAGCCGACAGGAAACAACATTGTATCATGGTCAGACGCAGCCATCAACATGCCCAGACTTTCAATGCACAGTGATCCTGTAAAATAAAAAAAGTAGCAATCCGTTGCCAAATCTTCAAAACAAGTTGACAGTAACATATGTTACTGTGCAAAATCTTGGACTAACACATTTCTTATTTTAAACGGTAATTAGATAACTTATTAACTTAAACCAGTAACAAACAATAAGTTTTTGTTTAATTGGCTTAAATCTGAGTTATCCTTCTGGAGTTTCTCCAGGGTAGACTGGTCTCCGAAAGAAAACTTTTAAGTATTGCACTGTTGTGAAAGTACTTTTTACAGTACAGATTGCCCTTTCTGTCACCTGACTAACAGTGTCAAAGCACTCAAGTATGACTGGGGAAAGCATACCACCATCAGCCATAATATGTCACGGATATGGTACTGTTGTCAAAATGAAACAAGCAACTGTCAAATTAATTCTATTACCAGAATTGTGACGATACCAGCATAAAAACAGTGTCAATTAAGTCTGAACTTTTGTTCATCTACTGTAAGAAATTGCATCAGCTTCATCAACGTATGTCTTAAAGTAATTATTACACTATAATTAAAACACTGACACCTTTGATCTGAGAAGCACAGCAATGTCAAACATGTGAAATCAATGAAGACCGGCTGTGGCAGTGTGGCTAGCAACAACAGGCTGTGCTGACCAACAAAACAAAGATGAAGAATTTGAAATCATACTGTAAATAAGTAAAATCTAGAGGCACAGTGTGAAAAATACAAACCGGAGAGCAGAGTAATAGCAGATGTATCCGTTGCAGTAGTCAAGCCATGACAACAGTGAGTTAGGCAGTTAGTGGAGCGTGGCTTCACAAAAAGATAACGACCAACATCCAAACTTGCATCCTGCAATGACCACACAGCAGCAGTGTGTAAGTTTGTTATCATTTTACACGTTCACCTGGGATTCTCAGTCTCCAGCCATCTTTATCATGGAGATACTCAAAGGACAGACTGAAAATCTTTGTACCCAAACAGTTGTTTGGACTGTAGCACACCTACTGAAATTAACCGCCATCTCAACGGGTTTTGAAGCAGAAGTTTTTACAGGCTGGATGCCATTCCTATCGTGCAATCAATTGCATCAAGGGAGTGAAGGAAAAGCTACATTTCAAACATGGTAGCCAGTGATGCAATGATTACAGTTAAATGATTGAGTTATTTAACTATAATTTAGGGCTGCGGAAATTAACGATTAATCGATTAATTGTTAAAAAATCGTTCGATTAATTATTTTTTAATCGATTAAAATTTGAATAAATTTTGGCCATCTGAACATTACTAATTTATTTGCAGTGCACATTTTCCGGTATAATAGTAAACAATAAAAATGGAACATGTGACGTCACTTGTTTGTCTGTGTGATTGGCTGAAAGAGCGAAGACTGAAATGAGCGATGATTGCCTACATAGTGTATACATTAGGCCTATACATTTCTGATTTTGTATGAAAGATCACAAGTACACTTGATTTCTGCAGTTTTCGTGGTTTTGGATTTCGCAAAAAAATTGTTCAAATTTAATCGATTAATCGTGATTAACTTTTGGCGATTAATCGATTAAAAATTTTTAATCAGTACCAGCACTACTACAATTATAGCATGACGTGCTAAAACAGTGGAAATATATATGACAGTTACCTTGCCACGAAGACAGGTGGTGTGCTGAGGGCACAAAACCTTCCTATCACGTTTGAATGAGCACTGAGCCTGCTGTGCACAGTGAAAATGATAGATGAATGAACAGCCAGGTCGACAGCAGTGTAATGACGCCCCACGCAAACCACACTGCTTACACAGCTAAACACACACACATACACATATATGATATATCAAACGGCAATGTAACAGTAACAGGTTATGCCTGACTTATTAGGACAGAATCATGGAAGGCTTGGTAACCTGTCTCTTGTGGTCTTTATGCATTCATGCCACTTTCCATCTGATCTCTGTATACACTGCATTCAATCACTGACTTCTGTATTTTGGATGGAGACTAGTGCATTCTGATTCGGGATTTGAATCGATTTAAATCATTTAATGAACTGATTCGGTTCCTAAAAATCAGACCATTCGATTTGACCACCACTTGTTGAAATCTGTACCGGTACGCAGTCTGCCAACTCTGACTGTCTGTACTCTCTATGTTGGCATCATATGGTTAGTATTATTTCATTATTCAGTCAGAACAGCCGCTCGACGAATTACCACAGCTGACAAGAGCGCGCATCATCGTCAGTATGCCACTTTTCATAACATCAGTATCACTGTTTTTCTTACTTATTTATTGTGCTTTCTGCAGCACATCTGTCTGTGTAAGAGAATTTTGGCCTATCTATCAAATCAAATCGGGCAAATCGATTTTATGCCGTGAATCGAATTGAATTCCAGTCTGAATCCCATCAGGTGAGTTTGACGAATAAAAAAGCAGCGACAAAACAGGAACATGGTTACACTGCATGCCACTGACGACCGTATAATCACGAAATCTTCAAACATATCGACACAATGACCGTGTATGTTGGGCAATCTGAGACCACACATGACTACAGTCAGTACATGTACAATTTATCCATACATTTGTTATGAATCTCGTCAGTGTCAACTCTGAGCACAACTCTGTGGACAATTCGATTCACTGATATTAGATTCTGCTTTATCAATATATCTATTATCTTCATTGACAAAAATACAGTGACTCAGTGTTGTTGGTTGGGTGACAGCAAGGGCACCCAACCTGTAAAACATGCTACTCCAACAATTCCCAAAAATACACTTTTGGGAGATGAGACCCAACACAGAGTAACTTTGGAAAAACAGGATCATTAAACAAAAAACGAGTGGTAAAATCACGACGGACCTGTTTCCTAACTCGTGCAATGACAGTGTGCAGTCTGTGTAGTATGCCTGGTGCATGCTCATGAACACCCGTTGACCACACGGCACAGTTAGCATGGACCCACCTAGAGTCACCAACAGGCAGCAGCCGACCTGCTCGCTACACATGAAGAACAGAATAAATATTTACTACCCGGTAGGCGAGTCCAGATAGGAGAAGGGAAACTCTGATTCCAAATTCCCATGGTACAGGGCAGCAGCTGTATCATTACCCCTCTCTTGGCACAGTGTACACCTGATTTGTGCTAACGGCTTTCGAGGGGACTACACAGGACCAGTACTGGAGCATCCAGGAAGGGGCCTGTGGGACTGCGCCTGCGTTGGTCTGGCGAACTACCAGGTATCAGCCTAGGGGACCGCTTGCCCCACCTCTAATTTCATGGCAAC
>Ga0209788_1000331_pt1 | contig 12294 bp, 7 predicted proteins | sample WorMetLIZISLAND1_2_FD_187415 | JGI IMG/M metagenome (GOLD analysis project Ga0209788, IMG submission 187415) | Marine gutless worms symbiont microbial communities from Max Planck institute for Marine Microbiology, Germany - Olavius clavatus LIZARD... ...
GTGTAATCCTTGGCTCAACTGGACCTGCGATCCGCTATGGGAAACTCCCCCCTCCGCTGACCTAGGAGGTGGCTCTGCCCATAGTTCGAGATGTAAGGACGGCGAACCCTGAGAAGGAAGTCAAGAGGTCATTAGCTAGCCGCGCGCCCACCCACAAAGAGTACACCGAACTTCCGGCCTCGACGAAACCTCACAGGAATCACAAGTTAGAGTCTGTGTTCTTTTATGGTGTACTACAGTCAGACGTGACGGCTGCACTCACATTCAACGTCCTCGCCGAACATCGCTTCTGGTCGTCACTCCAGTCGACGAAACTTCGACGTCGCATGCAGACCACAGCAACGATAGCGAACATCAGACCGACACCAAGTACAGGTACAAGGCCAAGTAGGCCTACAGGCACGCAGCAATGCCACACAAATACAGGTCCAACAACGCCACGTACAGGTACAACAACTGCGATGACGACAATATAGCGGTGAGCGTTGTCGAACGACGACGCTGCACGACACGGTGTCGACGTCATGTCAATGTTGTCAACTGAACTGGTCAAAGATGGTAGCACTTCACTGGAAATGTCATCTACCCTTGACGTCATCTCAACTGTTTGAGTGACCGGCGAGGCAGTGGTCAATTGTTGCTGAAACACTGCAGCAATGAGAGACGATGAAACGATCTGTGAACACAGTGAACGACGATCGACTGACAGCGTGCTGTTGGTGGATGAACACGTGACTTCTGATCCACAGACTACGTGACGGCAGACTGCAGGTCGCACGTCGTGCTCTGGACAGCAGATGGTTGTCTTGTGGTCAACAAGAGACGAGTATGTAGTCAGCCACGACAGCTGACAGTCACAATATAGAGGGTTGCCGGACAGTGACAGTCGCACCAGCGTAAAGAACACTTCACGAATCGAGTGAATCGTCAACGTTGTCAACCTGTTCCACGACACATCCAGTTCGCGCAAGTTCATCGGTCCAGCGAATGTTCCAAGGTCGATCGCTGTCAAGTGATTGTGAGACAGGTTCACGACAGATAAGGCGATGCATGACGCAAACAGTTCTGTCGATAAAAAAAGCAACCGGTTATGAGACAAGTCGACCTCGGTCAGGAAAGACAAGCCCCGAAATGACTCGTCTGAAATACTCGTTACTGGCTAGAGCAAGCTGCCGCAGGTTTCTGCAGCAGGTGAAACTGAGGTCAGTAATCGCGCTGATCTCGTTATTAGTAACGTCAAGTAGCACCATTTCAGGCGCGTGAAATAGACGAGGAAGGTTGATCAGCGAATTGGACGACACGGTGAGTCGAACTAGACTAACAGACGGTTCATCCAACTCGACTGCAGTTAATTTGTTGCCATCAATCATGATCTCTTCTAACTGCAGTAGTAATCGTCCGTCCAACTGACTTTCCAGTCGGTTGTCGCTGACGTCCAAATAAACGAGATTCACCAGATTTCTGAAAGCTGACAAAGGTATTTCCGACAGAAAGTTTTTCGACAGGTCGAGACGCCGAAGATGCGAAACGTTGAGAAGAAATCGGCCGATATCAACGAGAGCATTGTCAGAGAGATCAAGCTCCACGAGAGAATTGTTCGCGTCAAATAAGTCATCCGGAATAGACTCAATAGAGTTGGTGCTCAAGTCTAAAAGTTTGAGTGACGTCACTGCTCTGGATGAGTGTGAGACGGTTATTCGACAAGTCGACTACAGTCAGTTGCCGACATCCTTGGAACGCGTCGGACTTCAGAGCAGAGATATCGTTGCGCGATACGTTGAGTTTGGTGAGCTTCCCAAGCTGCTGTAGAAATGACGACGTCAAGATACCGGTAAACATGTTGCCGGAAAGATTCAGATGTTTAAGGTTGGTCAAAGAAGCGAAAGCATCGGCCGAGATTGTGCTCAGTCGGTTGTCTGACATGTCCAGCTCCTCAAGATTTCTCAAGTTCGCTAGCAGATCTTCAGCGATCGTCAATATATCGTTGCCTTGTAGTTGAAGTATCTGCAAATTAATCAGGTCTCGGAAGAGGACGGGCGCCAGCTGGTGGAGCAGGTTGTTACCAAGGCTGATGAATCGTAGTTGTGACATGCGGCGAAATGTACTCTGGTCGTGCACCGCGATCTTGTTGCCGTCAAGCTTGATTGTCGTCAGTCGCGTCAGGCGAAAAAAAGTATCGTAAGGCAGCTGCGAAATGCTGTTATCGCCAAGATCAATGCTAATTATTATCTCTTCCAGACCGCTGAAAACCAGATGGTCCACAACCGTAATGTTAAGACCACGGAGCAACAGACGCCTTGTTTTGACGTAAGCAAACGCCTGGCTCTGCAGACGAACAATGGTCGTGTTCGTACTAACTACCAGCAGTTCTGTCTCGCCGTACGATACGTCGAACGCCGGTACTTGCTGGAGTAGACCCATGTTGAGGCAGCTGATGAACTGTAGTCGGGCTGAGACAGGTTTGTTGACGTAGCGGCAGCTGCAGCGGCTGTCAAGCACTGGACACGCTGTTGTTATAGCGATCGTCATCAGCAGTACGAGCTGTAACACAATTAATTCCACTCTCAGTATGCTATAGTCTACACCTGTAACTACTAAAGAAAATGTGCCGTAATAATACGATAACAAGACTAACGCAAAGGTAAGCGCGCGACAGCCTTGGTATATAGGCCTCCCAAAATGCGAAGTAGCGCAAAATTCCGAGAAAATTTGAACTTATAGCAGTACAAGGTCATGCAAGGTCATCGACCTTGGTGCCATTCGAAAGCGCATTATGCAACTTCCTGTTAGTCATTAGTAGTAACATTGGTCGTATCTCGTACTGTTTTCGAGATATCGACGCATAAAGCTAGAAGATAGCTTGTTTTCCCCACCCCACCCTTATTTGAAGCCCATCTCAGGGGGGACCCGTCAGAATTTCTAGAATAAACTTAGATCGCAAAAACCAGAGGTGATGAAAGTTGCATGATCCTAACTTTAACCGATTTTGACTGATTCACCCGTGTGACAGACAGACAGACGGACGGGCTGCAGCATATAGCGCGCTCTGCATGTGTGCTGTCGCGCGCTAAAACACACGATAAATAATTTTGCTAACTGTGATGTACCTGTATTAATACAGTTCACCTTGTGATGTCCTATGACACAATGGGTATCTAGTAGTGTATGAATGCAGTGGCTTCGATTTAAAGTTAGCACTGAATAGGCTGAGAGATTTGTCATCAGTCATGAACACTGTCAGCAGTGGCTAAACTCTTTACATTTGCAGTCCTACAAATTGGCCAACGAAAGGCCGTATTATCTTTTAGCTGCCAGCTTGTCCCTTATCATGTTGCCGTTCGTCGTCGTTGTCACAAAGTCGATTGCATAGATTCTGTATCATGCCGGCGAATTGCCTCTATCTAGAGATCGTATATCAAAATGTTGTCACAGCGGATCTGCTCGATCCATCCATGCTACGACGGCGTCCAGGTTGACACTTCCAGGACCAGTCACGTGAAAGTACAAGGGTCATATCTACATCAGAATGGGCCAAAAAAGTAAGCCTGCTTATTTTTGCAATAACCTTGTCTACTGCCAGCCAATTTTCATAATTTTTGGCACATATACACTATAGGAAAGTTGCAACCGGAGAATATATAGTCAGCCCAAGATTTTGCAAGGTAGTGCAGTTATACAAACCGTGTTAGGTGGGCTAACTATCGATCCCCCAGTTGCAAATTTCCTGTAGTGTACGTGAGCCAAAAATTACAAAGTTGGTTGGCAGTAGACAAAACTATTGCACCAATAAACAGGCTTATTTTTTGGCCCACCCTGCATATGACAAAATAGTACTTTATGAGCCGGACAGTTTGGCATTGGCGATGTGACCCAATATTTGTCATTTATCTCGTCTTCAGCACAATGTTACTGTTACTGTTAGTGTTATTATTACAGACGTAACGTGTAAAACTGTAGTTTATATTCATATATAGGCCTAATTAAACCTCAATATTCAGTAACATATTGAAAATGGAAAATGCAAAAATCAAAAACGTCAGCCGACCGTAGCTTACGACGACCAGAGTTTGCGACCAGTTGACAGTCATCGAATCGGTCAGATATGGCGCCGTGAGTCCATGGAGAGACTTGTAAAAAGAAGGACAGCTGACAGTGTTTCTTTTAGGAGCCTGGCTCAATTTTTTTTATGTATTTGAAGTCTCTGCCATGCGCAGCATCACGCGGGTTGTTTACCGACATGGGATTAGTTCTAATCATATTCTTCAAATCTTTGACCTCTATTTTTAGTTTTTAAAATTCATTATCGCCTTTAGCTCTGACTAGTTTTGTTTTTTAGTTGTTTTAGTACCCCTCCATGGCCATCTGGGCGCTCAAATAGCGACCTGAAAACTGAGGTGATACCGCGAGCGAGATCTGAGAGCACACGAACGTCAGGGGTGGGGTGCAGCATGGTAATTGATCAAACGGAAGCAGCTCTGTGCTGCGTGGCGGACGTGTTTGAGCAGAGTACCCGCCCCAGCAGGTCGAGTGCTGAATATCAAACGCATTCTTGTTTGCCAGATTTGATAGCTGTGCTTTCAGCCGGATGCAGTTTCTGTTTGCTGTGAGGGTGACTGGGTGAGGCATTCCATCGGCGCTCAGACGGAAGCAGTGTAGCCTCGTGTGACGACAGCAGCAGCAGCAGCAGCGGTAACGAGGACAATCAGGCGCCAATACCAACATCGACGACTTTAGCGGCGTCGGAAGCTACAGCACTGTTGCAGATGCAGCAACCCCAGACGACTGCTGCGAGGTACTCACATGTAATGTCTCCAATTGCCTCGTGGGTTTCGCAATGGTGCCATGTGAACACGCACCGTTCCGTGAAACCAGGGCAAGGCGTCCGGACATCTTAGCATGGTTATGCCAAACTTATGCGTATATTTTCATAGACGACTATAATAACTATCACAATAAATTAAATTAGTTAAATTACTATTACAATAACTACATACAAGAGGACACAGAAACTTTTCAATATACACAGCGATGATTGTAGCAATAACTTCCTGTGCACATTCACTAGTACAGTTTGCAGCAGAAAAATAACAAATGCCAAATAGTCTCGTGTTGTCCACCCTTACGATACAGTAGGCCTACAGTGTTGTCAGGTCTCGCGTTTTCAATCAATCGATCGCCCCTTTCTTCACAGATTCCCGGACTCTTTGTAACGAATTATCGGATTCATTCTCGCCGATTTTCATTTCAGTTCTTTGCATTGTTTTCTTAGTTTCTGTGTGCTAATCTAAACTGGCAGTTTTTTTGTCCCAGCTTGCCCTGTTTTAGACGCATTTCAGGTTTCCTGTTGAAAACAGCCACCCACAATACTCTACGAGTCATTTTGGAGATCTCTTTTTGGCCTTCACGACAATGACGCTTCAACGTTAGGCTACAGACAAACGGACAGGAGGAGGACAAACGGGCAGAAAACATTGGCGTAGCAGACAAGTAATAGACTAGTCTACCTCGCTCTGCACTAAGTTCTGCTCAAATGACACTGACTTAATGTGACTTTAATATTTCGAAAGTACCTGTATTACCCAAATAATCATTCAATACTGATTTTCTGTGCAAAACTGCCGCATTAATTACATATCAGAATCACGTCCATCGACCAAACCTTTCTTGCAGTCATCATCATGTCGTCACTTTATTGTCCAAGCAATCATTTCAGAAATAACCCAATAATCGATCAAATTATCCCGATTCTTTTTGTAGGCTTTATAATATCGGTTCGGGCACAAGGTGCCACAAGTAAACAGTGAGCATTAATTGGGTCCGACGATATCGTGATATTCTCGTTATCGACCTGGCACTAAGCTCCGATTAGTCGAACTCTGCATTCAATAATTTATTTCGCCCCCTTCCCCTGCAGGATCGTCAGGTCACCGTCTCATGCACTAGCCTTGGCAACTCGCTGTTGCTGCACAGTGAATCGAACCCAATGGCATTCTGGTTGACCGAGTCAATAGTCAATGAAGAAAGACGCGCTTACTGTCAGCAACTATAGGCCTATTGACACTGGCGTCGCCAACTACGGGGCACATGCCCCCCTCGACTTCAAACTATTTAATTTTTCAGGTCACTTCAGAACTGTACAAACTCTTAACATTCGACTCCATGTGGTTGCATAGCCAGCAAAAATATACTGGCATATTGCTTTGTCATGTTTATTTGATGAATAGGGGGAATTTCATAATATTTTTTGTGTCACTCTAAAATTATTTCTCTTAGTCTCATGCCCTTCCTCGCAACAAATCCTGGCGACGCCAGTGAATATTGACCAATTTTGAAATTCACTGGCACATCAAACAGTAGTGAATTTGCACGAACCATACCTATGATGTTAGACAACTAACGCACTTGTACGCTGAGCACTGAGCAACTGTTTTCACTAAATCAAGTCACAGTAATAGGCTTCATCGACCTTGACTCAGACATCGACAAAATATGTCAACTCGGCACAATCAAATTTCGACACACTAGTGACTATACCAACACTATCAGGTCACTGTTCTACGAATAAAGCGTTTTTCTCTACACCTCTCTTCTTCGTTGCCGACGGTTCATACATTTGGTCTTTCTGTGAACGTTTCAGCGTGCTGGCTAACCCGCTAACGTGAATTACCTTTTCGTCAGTAAAGTATTGATCGCCTTATTCAGCGACTGTTTAATGGAGTTGAGTCTTGCATGGCGGACTGCTTCATTAAGAGCTTTAACAGCGACGTTCGTTACCGAGATCACCGTGAATAAAATGATCTGTAAAACTTACCGATGACATATCAAGCTGTGGTATTTTGCGGCTAAATGCTCACGCACCACGGCCACATTCTCTGTAATGCGTGCGCGATTGATCTGCCGTTGACGTGCCTTCAATCGGTGCAAATTTTGAGCATTAATATTTCACAAGGTATTTATGGTGCAGCGACGCATTTGAGATGTGATGGGATCTTTAATCATCAATTTAGTGTACATTTACTGAGAAGTGTGCCAGTGAAAGAATGTTATTAAAATCGATCAATTTTGACGAAACATGGACAAGAAAGAATACCGGTATGCAGCTTTCTTTTTCTTTTTCACTTACTGCAGTTACGCTGTGGGCCTATAACTTCAACTAACAATCATATTTGCTACACTGAAAATGCATGAAGTCGGCTGTCGTCGAGTTACTTATAATTTTGACGTTATGTCAGCTTATCGTGTGATAACAACGAATTTCCATTAACGTGACATGGGCTTCGTGACCGAGGACAATGTCAATTGTGATAGAGTCACGTCTAGTGTTTTGGTAGGATAGGCTGCGTCTGATCGCACGAATAGCTCCGTATTAGCCGTAACAGTGGCAGCAACACAGTCGACCGTAGTAGTACACTGTAGTTCCTTGGGGAGACAATTCGATCCAGACAAGCCTTGCGTCACAGGACGCCGATAATGAAAAAATGTGGCGACTGAGCAGAAGATGCATCCAAAATACGGAAGTCTGCCACGAGATGCGAGAGACTTTTGCAATGTACATGTATGTGTACGTAAAGCTGCTGTAGGCATGTATGCAGGCACGCGAGTTGACGTCGGCAGTGAATCATGGGAGCGAGTCGCCTACGAACAGTTAACTCCATCATGGCGACTGCAGACTGCAGTGCTTCGCACGGCAGGCGCCGTACATCAAAGAAGGAAGCTTTGAATTTTTCACAGCGCAACACGAAGCTATTTCAATTATTTGTCAGAAATGGAAACAGTGGAAATAGCGTCGTACATGTTGAAAATTCACGTAATGTCTTTTATCTCGTTGTTTCTGGATCAAGCTGACAATAATAAACAAGAAGCTCAGCTACTGCTGTGATAGCCGATCGTACTGCATGCAGTAGTACGATCGGCTAAAACGACTACTGCTTGATATCTATCTATTTTAACGCAATTCACTGTGATCGCAGCGTCTCGACCTGTGAATAAAAATGTTAATACAGGCGCTGTTATAAGAGCAAAACCATGTACAGATCGAGCCGGGTGTTCATAAACTACTGGCGAACTATCAGACCGGTGGTTACAATTTCAGGCTCATGAGCGGCTGGAACGGAAAAATCGGAGCTCACTTATCCGTTTCTGAACGCACTCCCAAATCCACTCACTCAATAGGGTTCGTAAGTAGGTCACGAGACTTCACGAGACTTACATGCGCTAGCGTCAGTAGCGTGTAGCGTGACGAGTGACGACGAAATAGGTCACGCGGCTCAACAGTAAGTAATCGATATAAACTCATGCACACACGTGTTTCTTGGACTCGTTTTTTTTGGGGTGCATTTTGTGGCTTAACGATACATCCTACAGCAAAAGGGTCTGAAGGGACAAATAGGAACATGCCTGCTAGGAACACGCTCGTGCAACTTTTAGCCGTGTACACCAACCCTAAGAGCCACAATGCACAGCGTCACAGACAGACAGACGGACAGACGGACAACAGGATGATGCCAATAGCCGATCATACTGTGTAGCAGTACGATCGGCTAAAAACTGTTAGTCCCGGACCGTTAGACTGTTATTGAGACTGCCAACACTTACAGTCCTGGCTGTTGTTGTACGTATACATGTAGGTCTAATAGCTTCACATGTGATGTTAAACTGTTCATGTCGGTTTGCTGCTCTTGTACGTATACCAATACATCTCCAACGACTGCATTGACGACTTTGACTCGTGTCATTTATGACATGAATGCGGTTAAGGGTCCACCAGACTACCTTTTTCATCGCCTAACCACGCTTGAAGGCCCTTCTAATAGTAAGAGATAGGACCCTAATTGTGCCAGTGGCGCAAGTTATCTGCGCCGCAAACCAACTGCAGGCCAGTGTTCGAGAACACGTATTTTACGTTTTTTAGATTGCAAAAACATGACTTTTTACGGTTTTTTTGAAATGACGTATCAAAAAGTCGTAAAAAGTCACAAAAAAGTATCGAGTTTGCTAAATGTCTATAGAAATTTTGGCCTCAAAACTCTCGGATGTTATGGGTACATGTACTTATAGGCGTTTTTCACACACATTTCTCAGTTGCATAGTTTCTTGTGTCCACACTTCTGAGCTGGATGTTTGAATTTGATGTTGGTGACCGTGACTTGCCGGTACTGACTTCCGGTAATTGAGTAATTAAAGACTAGCTGAGTGAATAAGTGGCCTGTGAAACTATATGTTACGTTTTTTACGTTTTTTTTCAAAATCCAAAAAACATGACTTTTACATTTTTTGAGTTGTTGCACACGTTTTCTCGAACACTGCTGCAGGCGACCGCATCAGTCATGTCTACCGTTTCCGTTGCTGAGGTCCTGTTGCCGATAACCGACCAGTCTCAAGCGGTCTCGAGCATCGAGTGCCATCGACTATCAGCAGTCTACTCCAATATGCTGTCTTGCACAGTGCTCCATGCAGTCAGCAGCATCCAGAAGCTGGACCGTCTGCGTTTTCAGAACATTGCCGCATGCAAGATTGTTCTCTAAGCCCCAAGGCGGTCCAAACCTACGGGGTGACTGAAAATGCGGGTGTGGAAATATCGGTACGGTCAAAAATGCAGCGTGAAAAATGCAGCTGTGGAAATATCGTGCAGCGGTGGAAAACCGGGAATTGAAAGTAAAGAACTTCTTGCGCAACGCCTATTGTATAGTTGTGCTGGCATTGCTGTAATCGTTGGGGATACATCAACCGGACAATTATTCCGGATAGATGTTTAGGCGTTAAGTTCAGTTGGATGAAATATTCACTGCGGCCGCCGACAAACACTGAAAATGGGTTATAAAAACGGGTTATAATGCTAATCGGTCTAGTTGCCGGTAGCCGACCAGATGAAAGTACAGGGAATCGTGCTATAGATCGGCGGATCGCCGTCTTACATTCGACAAATACGTGTCGGCTGCACGTGCCATCCGTCACATCCGTCACCTTATTTCAACAAATCTCGCACATACTGGCTTGTAGGCTCAATAATAATAATAATAATAACAATAGCAATAATGAGACACTTGTAGAGCGCAGTGCCGTAGCTTACTTACTCGCCATCCAGTCCACTTGCACGCACATTTCGTGATTCGTCTCTAAATCAATCCAGTCCAGTTTCATCAGCAATCAGTGTGACGTGCCGGGTTGATCTGGTCAGAGTTGTGTCACGTGATGTTTAGCAGAATCGACTCATTTAGTTCATTGGAATCGATTACCTCGCATTGACTTGACTATTGCCACCTGCCACCTGCTGCTGTGCGGCTGTTCGTTGACCTTTTACTGGAATATAGCGGACCCGGAACGTGACGATGCGATCACGCGGTGACGGTTCACACATTTAACTATACATTAACTCGTTCGACTTCTTACAAATTTGTGCTTAGGCCTAATGTGGTAACCTCATTTCACCGAACGCGTGATGATACTAATTAGATTTTATAGTGATTACCGGTAAATACTTTGAATTTGATTAGTTCGTAAAAATGCCAAATTGTGACGTCATCGAAAAGTGTTTTTATCGCGTCCTTTTCCGTTAAAAAGTCAGCAGTTTTCTACACCTTGTCTCATAAAAAGAAGCCAGTTTAATTTTAGACATGATTTTGCCATCGGTTAAGATATTTTTTTAACAATTTTTAAACACTTTGTTCAGGAATGATTTCTGCAGGCCGGTACGTTAATGGTGTGACGGGGTGTCACCGACACAGACACACCGTGGGAGGCCTTTTTACCTGACGTGACATAAAACATGACGTCATTCAAGCTTTTGCGCGCAGTGCGCACTGCTGACGCTAGATTTCATACCATCTGATTTATGGCCTCCGAACTCACCGGGCTTAAATCGTGTTGACTATTCTCTCTGGAGTATTATGCAAGAGAAAGTGTAGCGGACGCATATAGCGAATATCTACGAGTTGAAACATCAGCTGGTTCGTGTGTGGGCAGAGCTGCGGGACAACAGCTGGTCGCGCTGCAGCAGCTATCTGTAGTGGCGACGCCGCTCAATGCATGTGTGAAAGCTCAAGGGAGATATTTTGAATATGTTTTGCTTTGAATTTACATGTAGTGCTCTAGCTGTTGAATTGTAGACCTGTGTAATGTTTAACACTTAACTTTTCTGCTCTCTGATCTGATTTCGTGTGTTTTATGTCGTATGGCAGGCTTTTGACAGCAGATTTTGTGTCTTTTGTGTTGATCTTTCAACTCGTCCTGCCAAATAAATTGTTTTGCGAATATATACATTTAGCTACTTCTCAGCAAATAACCGTTTACATTTTTTCAAGTTGGTTTGAACAAACATGACTCATAAAAGGCTACTTTAGAAAACAAGAAAACCTAGCTAATGCAAAGGTAAGCGCGCGACAGCCTTGGTACATAGCACGCAACTCACTAAATTAATAGCCTCTCACTTAGGAACGCCAAGCAATATCAACGTCTATATACATCGTTGAAAAGTAGCCTACTTTCAGTGCGCAACAATTCCGTCGCTGACAATATGGGTTTATCTTCATTCGTTTAGTCGTTGTTGCCTCTCCCAAAAATGCGAAGTAGCGCAAAATTCCGAGAAAATTCGGACTTACAGCAGCTCAAGGTCATCCAAGGTGGATGATTTTGGTACCAATCGAAAGCGCATACGCGACTTCCTATTAGTCATTAATAGTAACTTTGGTCCTATCTTGCAAGGTTTATGAGATACGACTTCTTATTGGGTGAAAATTGCTTAATTTTCCTACTCCTCTCTCATTCGGCGCCCCCGCTGCCTAGGTTCCCTTTGGAATTTCGCGCTGAAATTAACCACGAGGAAATTAGAGTCATGGGGCTACTTTGTGGCGAAAGTTGTATTATCCTAACTTCAACCGTCTTTGACTGATCCACCCATGTGATGGACGGACGGACAGATGGACGGGCGATAGCATATAGCATATAGCATATATGCTGTCGCGCGCTAAAAACTATCTGATTACAACACGTCAGCATAGCTTGCTGTACTATAGCTAGGGGCCTATAGTAGGCCTAAATTCGTCCGTCGGTCTGCCCGACAGTCAGATAATCTGAGAAATGATGACGCTGCATTATGTAAACCAGACCGTCAATGACGGAGTAGCTCATTCAAAGATTTAGGCATTAGATCTGGCTGCGTGATAGTAGGCCTATAAGTCTGCAAGAAGAGTGTAGGCCCTAGTGTTGTATCATAAAGTGTGCCCATGAAGAGACAGAATGTGAGACCGTAGTGTGTAGCAAACAGTGTGACAAACGTTAAGTAAGTAAGTAACGGTA
>Ga0209788_1000332_pt1 | contig 12291 bp, 9 predicted proteins | sample WorMetLIZISLAND1_2_FD_187415 | JGI IMG/M metagenome (GOLD analysis project Ga0209788, IMG submission 187415) | Marine gutless worms symbiont microbial communities from Max Planck institute for Marine Microbiology, Germany - Olavius clavatus LIZARD... ...
TTTTGGCATGATACCAGCGTGTGACAGACAGACGGTCAGACGGTCGGACAGAATCTATCATAGCTAATACAGCGCTCTGCATAGCAAGCTATGCTGACGCGCTGTAAAAATTCACCTTGCTATTCTGATTACAACGAATATTTAACAAAATATGCAAATATGCAAAACAAATGCAACACAATAGGGGATTTCCATATAATATGCAAATTTGCGCACGTAACGTCGTAGTTTCCAGCCAATCACTACTGACAGCCCACACTGCCGGGAGGCTAGTTGTGCAGCTAGGTGGCCGGCTGCCGGCATGCTATACACGACGTATTAGGAAAAGGGCCTATTAAACCCAAAAATATTTGAAATAATTTGCACTACAACTCCAGCAAACAGAACGGAAATTTTGTTGATTCTGGTAGTAATACTAAACTTTTGACCAGTACTGTGTACAAAGCCAGTGAACTCACCCGAGTGAAGAAGTTGCAGAGGAACTGATGTATGTGAGTATTGTTAAGTGAAGTTCGTTCCTCCTGCAGAACTTCCTCGACGTAGTCAATAAATGGCGACGTCGAACACAGCATGTCCACGTACTGCCGGTTAAGATTCTCAGTCATGTAGATCTCGTACCAGACCTTTGCAAAGTACGGCATGTGAAGCGGCACACCTTCGTATGCAACCGTTGCACTGAGGTTGATAAGGGACTCCGACAGACACTGCTGGTTGACAGCGACGCGGACAAGCAGGTCAATCAGCTGGTGATATGGGTCATAGAACTTGAACAGTGCCGTATCGTATGTTACATCAATACCCTAGTACAGCGAGCAAAACAACTATTCCATCAACAGTAGTTTAATGGAAAATGTAAAGATAATTATCATTTTCAGCAATAGTACAGAAATATGACTGTGGTTTTTCAGACTTTCCCAGGACAAAGATGCTTCTTTTTACAGACTTTTCAAGGTATTTTTTCAACTTTGTATGAAAAAACACTAAAAAATTGGGTTTTAAACAATAAAATTTCTCATACTGCAAACAGCAAAGGTAATCTGACTTATGATACTGTGAGAAGATGCTCCATTATTGCAATAGTATTCCAGAATAAAGACAACAGCAGCATTTGAAAACTAAGATGAGTTAGGCTGACTGATGCTGGGACACCAGACAACACAGCTGCACAACGTAACTAATACACTACATTTTCCAGGTCAGCGTCCCAGTTTTCAAGGATTTTTCCAGACTTTCCATACCTATAGTCATTTTCAAGGCTTTCTAAGATGCTGAAAATTTCTACTTCAAAATTCCAGAACTTTTCAGTCTTTTCCAGGATCTATATGAAACATGCATTTCTGTTTTGTTTTTGACTGTCTATCACCAATGGAAGACAAATCAACAGCCATGGCATACATTATGCCCACTTTACTCTAATGGGAAGGAGATAGCAGAATAATTACTTCTGTCTCACCCAAGCCCAAAATGGGAAACACACTGTCAGGCTCACTTTGGTAAGTCTATGAACACAGCCTCAGCACTTAAATGACTATATGTTGTCAATCACCCATGCAGGAGAGATTTGTTAATACACAAGAGTGCAAACCATTTCATATGTAAACAGTGCAATCATTCTATGCACAGCTAACTGCTGCTGTTACTGAATAAATGCAATTAATTTAGCATTCAACTATATAAAACTCACAATGGAAAACCTGCAAAACTGCTGGTGCTGGACTGCTGGTATTAATTAATTTCTCACTTCAAAACAGCTGATTATTCCATTAAAATTACAATTTGCATCAGTCTCAAAAAATAATGCTGGTACTGTAAGTATACCAGAGTGGATTACCTTAGATGCTTCCAGCTGGGTTCGATGAAAGAACATCTGAAACTGAGGACGGGGACAGCGTATATTGGTCTTCTGTACAGTTGCCTTCTGTCCAAGTTTTGGATAATATGGTCCTGCCGAGACTGCACACATCACAGTGCAAACACTAAACTATATTGATACAATGAACTTGTAAGAATATGAATAAAACTGCACCCCTTATTAATTGTCATAATGTCAGTCTACAGACAATGATGTATGGACCTTACCATGCAAGAGATGGTCGACAATGGAGCAGTGATCCAAACCACTTAATCCAGATAAAGTGGTTTCGATATGGTGAATGTAAAGACGATCCTGACTGGGTCAAGCTATGTATGATATATGTATAAGAGATTGATGGAATAAGATAGAAGGACGTCTGGGAATAAATGACAGGAAGAGACGGACGAAGAGTTTTGACTTGTCCCAAATGGATATACAGACTAGTAATGAATGGAGAACAAAAAATCAGGAGGCAAATGATTAACCCTGATCCAAATAACTTTAACCTCAGGATACTGCTGATAAGACATAGTTAAAAACCACAACCAGTGCTACACGTTAACTGTTAATATAACAGTAACTAACATAACATATCAAAGCACTGTTGTGCTAAAAGTACAGACCTGGCATATGGCTCTCTTGAAAACTGTTATGAGCTTGTGCCAGTACTGGAACGATGATCTGAATGCATTCATTCTGGAATGTCAGAATGATCTCACGCAGCATATCTGGAAAAAGTCAACAGTCATAATGTCAACAAGTACTGAAAGTTATTGGCTTTTTAATTACGACAATTCCCTAAACCCAAATTGCAGTAACTCCCTGGTAGACATATTTGGTATCATCATTTGTCTAGTACTGCACCTGAACTGATAAGCAAAGTAGATGTGTTGAAGGATATGGTTATGTTAAGGGAGAATGTTGGTAAAGGTGATTTCATATTATCTGAGAAAGAAATAGAGCTAGTTATTCACACTGTGTGTACGGACTAGCATTTATCACGTTTACAGCATTATTCCTGCTCACCTGCTCATTTGTGTCTTTATTTTTATTTGTGTTTTTATTGTGTGTTTTTATTTCTATTTTCTGTACCTTGTGTACGATTTTATAATAACAATAATAGTAAACAAGGGTGAAAAGTGCTGGTGGTAAGCAGCAACAGCAGCAGCAGCAATACCACGATTCAAAAGAACTATGAAGAGGTTTTCATAATCTGTAGTTAGATTAAGAATGAGTACTTTGCCAAACTGATATGACCTCAGGGCCACGTAGCCTGTCCATTCAATGCTCATCGCAAAAGTAAGTGTCAGTGAGTAGTTTCTTAATGGAACATCAGCACATAAAAGGCCATCCAGTGCCATAAAAGTTTTGAGTAAAAACAACTGTGTAGAGGAAATCAGAAAAAAAACAGATAAAAATAACTTGTAAGGCTGTTTAGCTACAGTAAAACTTGACTATCAAGAGATATAAATACACAAAAAGGTTTAGTAATTAGAAGGGTGTGTAAAACAATGCAGACAATGCCTGCATTAATTACACAACTTTTAGTAAGGCTGCATCATATGTTTCAGTCATGATGCAATGAAATGATAAAATCAACTCAACTCAACTCAAGTTTATTGACACAGGGTAGCCGGATGGCTAAAAGAAATACAGTACATAAAAACAAATCAAGTGATCAAAGTGAATGAGATAAAAAAACAATAAAATGAACATAATAATAGTAACAGAAAGTGCTGCAATACATACTGAATGTAGCACTTCGAATATCTGGTGGCGTGAAAGCATTGAGCAATGTCAGAAGTTTCCGCGCTAATTCAGACTTCTCTTTCCATGATGTCAAGTGAGGTTTAACGTCAGCTGCAACAATACATCCACAGACTGTATGTTCCAGACACTCATCACCAAGGAAAACACTGCCATAGCTCAATGGAGTGAGTAGTGAGCAGTTATTTTAATGGTATCTCAGCAAAAGCGCCACTGAAGTTCAACAAGCTACCACATATATTTGGCAGTAAAAGCAAGCCAGGAAACAACCCCTGAAATGCCAGTTGGTGGATGACGTTGCCAATATTTGCGGCATGATGTAAAATCTAAAACACACCAATGTCTGTAGGTAGAGGTAAGGTGGGAGAACCCAAACCCTTCTGACAGTGAAAATACAGGCTAAGTAGCTCCAATTCCAAACAATCACCCCAATCCATTCCAATGTGTGACACAATTCACAGTGAGAAGCGAATGAAATTCACACAAGAATAATAAAAATCCAGTTTCAGACATTCCAGTCTTCAAAGGTCATCTTAACAATTTGATGTGCACTTTCTTAAATAACCGGCAAAAAGAATACTTCACTACAGACACTGCAACATCGCAGAAATGAACGTTTAATTCAGAAATAATCAACAGCTAGGTGGCTTGGTAGTGTAGTGATTAGGGCATCAAACTTGTGCAGATTGCAAGTTTGACTGCTGACTGTGCCCTGCCGGGTTACTACTTGGATGGATGACCATCTGTGGGCAGGTAACCCATCTCTGTATATAACCGGTCATCTGGGTAAACTCAGTCTTACGGGGTAAGTAAATCAAGTATGAGCCTGTCTGGCTGAGGTTAAGGTGGGGTGAGTTCTCTTGTCAGGTGGCTGGTAACACCATGTGATCCCATGTGGCAAGAGCTCTGCTCTTCTTATCTTACCAAACTTGACTAAATGATTCGGACACAATTCTCCATTGGCCACACAGTGAGAGAGTGAGTGAGCAGTTTCTTAACGGCACATCAGCACAATAAAGGCTATACAGTGCCATACTATTAAAATTGCACAAAAAGTTAAGTATTTACAATAGGTTTAAAAACGATAGCAGTAATGAAATCGATTAGATGAATAAAAGTCAAGTTACAAGAGACGATAAAGCCCAATATCTCTAATAAGTCCAAGAATATTTTGGGCGTTGACCGTGTCGAATAATTCATGCAAAGAAGAAAAAGCCACATCACAACATTTATTCTAAATGTCTGAATGCAGATCTAATCTACTGTGTTGGCAATGATCGAGATCTTTACTTACATTTCTTGTCGTTGCTGTATTTCCTGGCAGTATCAAGAATCTGTGTCATCAGTGTCAGCAGGATGACAATGTCCTCAGTTACATGGCAAGCCGTGGCTTCATGGTGCATCAAATGTAGCATGTTGAAAGCCTACCAACATATAATGTGGCTTGCAAGCTGTTCAAGTAACACACTAACGAAGTAAAGTTAGTTCCATGCTTGATACAAGCACTGGAGCCGAAGACGATCTCCGTCTCTAGGCAATTAGCTAAGCAGATGAGTTTTCATAAACCTGACAGTAGGTTGTCATTACTTGTCACCGAGTCTGTAATTGCATTTCAGCTGTAGAGCATCACTGCACTTAAGACACTAACAAATTATATTGTTTGGTGACAGAGACATCTTGCTCGCAGTCCGCATACTGAACTCATGATGGTAAAAAATCTGGTAACCCATCAGATAATTAGCAAACATCAGTCAAATCTTAGACGAGTTTATGCTAAAACAAGGAAGAAGAACTATATGTAGTGATCTACAATTGGCAATAATGACCTCAGTAAGCATCTGCAAGCCACTATGCTGCAGCACAAACAGCCGGTCTTCATGACTTCCAACCAGAATCTTCATTGCTCTATCAGACAAAAAATACAGCACAAGTTTACACTATTTATAAAATTAATCAAATTAATTATAACTTTGGTACTGTGAAAATGGTTAGTTGTGGGCGTGAGAAAGGGCAAAACTTCTGCTTTGGTAACTGTAAAAAAGGTTTTCCTCTGAGACCTCAGGGGACCCAGAATAACCCATAATGACTAAGGAGACCGGAGATGCAGTTGTATGAAAGTCTATTCAAGAGCAAGGATCATCTATTTGCCATCTAATGCTCAACAAACAAAGACTGCATATAACCATACTGGAAATTTTACACATCCACATGGCAACAACACTGATGTTTTCACAATTACTGAAGTACATAACAAGACTGAGCACTTTGGAAGTCTATGGTCACCTCATCATTACATGATGATAAGTTCAGTAAGTCTGAAAAAGACAGCACTTTACAGCGGCACATTTGCACAGTTGTAGTGCAGCCTGCACTTCAGTTAATCAAGTCAAAAGTAGTAGTAGTCAAAAGTAGTAGTAGCAGTAGTCATAATAGTACAGGTGTAGTAGGCCCCTATCCTCATGCTAAACCTTTGGTGCCAAAAGACGGAAGGTGTGCAATGTGTACAATGGCATGCTCCCCTTTCAAACAACAGTGGATTGACCCTTCAAGAGAAACCAGAGCGTCGTAAAGCCGAGTCAATCGTTCCAGTAGACATCTCTCTACTGTTGTTTACACGCAACAAATGTGACTGCTCATGTGGCTCAAGAATTAGCCTGTGGTCATCAGTGGTACCCATCAGTGCTGATATGTCGTCGCCGTCGTCGTCGTTGTCGTCATCATCATCAATGTGTACATCAAAGAGATGACTAGAATTTTCTAAGATGAAGTATAACTGCGTGGAACATACGTCACAAGAGTCTGCCAGTGGTTCCTGGCATCAAGAATCTGAAGATAAAGAAGAATGGTGCTGCGACGGAACTGACAGATCGACTTTAATTCTTCCTCAGTTGTCTCCGGATATGTCGCTACCATCAGCTGCATCAGCCGGAAAAGCTCATCCACTGCCTGTTAGCACATCGTCATCGTTATCATCATTATCATCATATCTATTTACTCAGGCAAAGAAACAATAATATGAAATAATTGAATACTACAACTGGAAGGCTGCCATAGAAGCGTGAGTGAGTGAGTGAGTAGTTTCTTAACGGCACATCAGCACACAATGCATAATGCTCACTGACTGACTGGGCCGTCTGTGTTAACAAAATGAATCTTTAAACAAATTACCATAAAAACCAACGAAAATAGTGAGTAACACTACTCTCAGCCTACTTACCTCTGCTCTCTTCGTAGCTACCAAATCCCTCATGCTCTTTATGTTTCTCCAACACTAATCTGTTTCGGTTCTTCGGGTCCACATAACCTTTGCTTCCTGCAGTTTCAGTGTTGCTGCCCCCTCCATATGGAACTCACTCCCTTCTGGCATTCGTGCTTGTTTGTCATCACACACATTCTGTCAACTTCTTAAAACCCAATGTTTCAACCAGGCCTTCAGTTCACCATAGCGGCTCACACAAGTGCCTCAGATTCGGTCTTTGGTTGACACTGTGCACTTTACGGATTTACTTACCGACTTACTTACTGTATGTTACAAATGACTGTCTACCATCAAAAAAGGTGCTAGGCTACAACTTATCTCCCACGACATTAGTGACTGATGCTGAATTTCTTCTGGCTGTTGTCGGAATGTATGACGTCATATAACAATTCCGACTCCATCAATTAATACATTTTACTTGAAGAACAGTCCTGCCACATTTACCCCGATCTAATTTGAAACGATGGAGCCTTAGGCTTTTTTGAAGAGGGTCATCACAGTAACAAGATCAACAACAAGATGAGTAGCGATATGGAATCAGTTGCTGATCCAAAAATCAAGAGCAGGAGGAATGTAACTACAAACTACGTACAGCAGTGTACTGAGTGGGATGTGTGGTGATGTTCTTGAATGCCCAGTGCATGTTCTGATGCTGTGCCAGCTGCCTTGTGAATGCCTGAGACTGCTGACAACACATTCTCAAAATGCCGTAGTACGCCGGCAGCATTGTCCTGTTTAGTATCAGCACATCTTGGTCGTCGTGATCCGCTCTAACACCAGAAAGACATCACAACGACGTAATGTAATGTAAACGAGACAATTTTATAGCGTCGTAAGTGGCGGAAAGCTACTACGAGGGCGCTTTACAGTTCGTCTCGTAACCGGAACTACCAGGGCGGACGAAGATGTCGACCGCAGGCGACGGCGAGAGGTTACAGCGACAGGCTGGATAACGTCTTGTTGGTAGCGCGGCGCCGTACCGTGAAGACAGTTGTGTTATTATTATTGCTGGTTTAGCATGCTGCCAACATTGACGAATACTCAAACAATTAATCATTAAAAGTTGCGCTCAAGAAAAACAATTTATCGACAAATTTTTCACACTCGTATGTAACATTGGCTACACTTCAACGATTGTAAGCCGACTGAACAGGATGTCGCACTTGATCCTGATCAAAAAAAGCTTCTCCACAATCTTGCTTACAATACAGACATCAACACTGAGTGAGTGAGCACTTTTAATAGTAATAATAATAATCACATTTGTAGAGCGCCATAAGCAAAGCTACAGAGGCGCTGAAAACTGCACTTCGGCGCTGAAAATTGCACTTCACCACTGTTTAGTGCCATACAAATAGAGGTGAAAGAAGAGTAGACAATTCATAGCAGAAGCATAAAACAAAACAAATGAGCTTTAATACAAAAAACAAGATTGCATAGAGCAGTACAAAAGAATATCTCTCATAAAGGAAAGAATATCATGAGATTTGACTGTATCAAATAACTCTTTTAGAGTAGTAACAGAAAAGTATCAACATACGGGCGATTGTTGTAACTGTGGTAAAGATGACAATAACAGACATCCATAAAAAGTCAACAATCTACGACAACTTACAGAATGTAATTGAAAGCTATGTTCTTTGTAACGACGGGTGAATTGATGATGAGCTTCACGTTTTCAGGACAGTCATGGCAGACTTGATGCCAGAACATCAGTAATGCCTGCAACATCCGATATCATTGCTATCATCATCATCATCATTATCATCATCATCATCATTTATTTTGCTCACAAGATACAAACAAACCTTCCAACATGACAATACATGAGCAGGACAGACAACGCTATAAAGCTCTTACAGCTACCATAGCGACAAAGAATAAGTCAAGAAAAACTCTATACTGTGAAAGTGGTGTGAAAGCGGTACAAACCGATGAACCAAATGGTATACGTATAAGTAAATAATAAAAGCATGATATCAATAACACCAACTCAACAACAGTCAGTAAATGTCTACAAGGCTACTGTTTTACTGGACAAGAAATGCTGGCAATAGGTCACAAAATTCATATGCTTCGAATCCATTGACAGATGGGCATCTTGTGTAAACTGTCACTTCAAACCCTTCAAGTGGCCACTAGCTAACTGTGGTAGTAGTAAAACTGGAACATGGCTATCAAACCAAATGTATAGGTGTGTCTATATATGATCACTTACTGTGTGTGAACTGATAAAATTTAACAAACTGGACAATCGAGTGAGACAGAAATTTCTTCACGGCATATCAAGTAAGTAATAAATAACAGGACGGACAAAGTCAAGTGTATAATTAAGCTTCAAAAAATGACAAAAATAGGGACTATATTCACATACCCAGAGCATGCCAATTTATCTAGGCAACATGAAAGCTAAGAACAAGCAAATTATTAAATTGTTCTTCATAAAGTCATAAAAACAGTAATAATTATCATTAGACTACTAATGGCCAATTAGTAACCAGATAAACCAACTCATCAACTCCTTTGCAACAAGTGATAATTGACAGGAGTTAAACGATTAGACAAAGTGCGTAATACTATGGTCCTCAGATCAGTTTCCAGGAATGACCTCATACAAACAGCACATGATTGACAACTTCGTTTTCTCGGACACATGCTTCGAAATACACACTCCGCACATGCCAGTACCTATGCGCTATACCAGCCAACACATGGAACAACAAGACGTGGCCGTCCTCGACTAAACTACATGGACTACATAGAGAAGCTGACTGGAATGAAGGTCAACGAACTCTTGGAGGTGTCTCAAGACCGTGAAGCCTGGCGTGAACTTGTGGTCGCGTGTGTTGATCTACAACTGACCGACTAGAGAGAGAGAGAGAGAGAGAGAGAGACTACTAAGAAAGTACATGTCACCTGTTTATTGTGATGGACTGAAACCGGCGGCTCAGAGAGCTTCGGCTGAAAGAGTTGCCACAGATCAGAGAAATATTGTGAACTACAAACATAAGCATCACAACACAAACTGTGGATTGTACCACACAGTTAAATATGTCACCATCTTTCCTGCCATCAGACTTCAAGGCAGAAAAACAATGAAAATTTGACCTAGCACAAGGCAGAAGGAGCCTGTACTATACCCCATGTCACACAAGAGTTAACAGTGGAGACAGCTCCTAGCTGATATGTGTCGAAACACTGTATGATTTGTGTGACAGGTTATCAGCCATTGCGTTGATGCGCGCCCTTGTAATGACTTCTGTTGTGTTACGGCACGTTAGAAATCGTCTGCATATTATTATTATTATTATTAAATGGTACTTAAAAAGGCACAAAGAAACAAACATCATCCTCATCTCAACAGCTGTTCATTGTGGCAGTGACATCAGTTAGTCACTCCAGTACTGTTATTTCAGATGCAATGCACTTTGCTACACAGAAGTCCCGACGTCTGATTAGTTGATGGTGCACAACTGTCAAATTATCATCATGCTTTCTGTTGTGTATGCATGCTGTGTGCACTTACACAGTAAGTGACAGTGGCAAAGTAATTGGTGGGTCCAATACAGATGACAAATACTAATGAATATACAATAAAAAGTAATCAACAACAGTATCACTTACCATAAGCTTCTCAGTTCGAGACACCAAGCAATAGTTCATCACAGTGAAGTAGGGCACTAGCTTTGTCGTTCCATGTACTTGAACATCTGCACATCAATCAATACTGAACTCAATTAAAATACATAAATATCAGCTCGATGTATAAAATCTGTGCATATATCAAGTATGACAAATCTAACAAAAACAATACATAACCAATCAAACAACACATCACTAATTCAGTAACTCAAACAATGAATCGCTCAGTTTTTAATGTATTTTGAGTTATTACCGGAATAGCAAATCACAGACGTGGGATGAGATGATCAGTAAACTAATTAATTATTGATCTAAGACACTGAAAGTTACAAATGAACACAAATATCTGGTACAGCTTGTGAAGATCGTTAATTGCTTTCAACACTGAAACAAGTGGCATTCTTCGTTATTATTAGTTAGAACAAATAGATTCAGGTGAGAGTGATCTACAATCTCTGACTACTGACCGACATATTGTCTGGCATGAGAAAGAAGCTTCAATAGATGAGTGTAGATCTTGTGCAGCACATCGACAGCATCATCTGACAACTATAAATACAACACACTTCATGCTGTGACTAGAAACATAACCTAATTCTACTAGAAACAACTTCGCAGTTCTTGCTCCAATGAATATTACAACATATTAGATACTAATATTCATTCGTTTTTTTCTATTGTGCCTTCAGTGCCTTGCCATTGTTGGTTGGGTGATAGTAAGGGCATCTGGCCTGCAAAACTTCTGCTTCAAAATCCCTTGGGATGACAGTTAATGTAAGTAATGTAGCCCAAAGTGTCTTGTGGACAATACCACCTGCCTACTTATGTGTGAAGACTTTTTGGTCTGTCTCACGAGGATCCTCAGGATAAGTATGAATGGAGATTGAAAAACAAAGCAACCAACAAACACATATGACCACTATACCTCCTTTCCATAGGTAATTGGTGATGGTAATTACATTCCTCTTATTATTAGCTTGTACAGAATACAGCTTAACAAACCACGATGGTTTCTTTGTGCGGACTGACAATATTTCGAGATCGAAATGACTGGCGGAAACTGTTGCTTGGAATTAAAGAAATCAACAGATGCGCTGCAGCTGAAACACAACAATGTAAATACCACTTCAATTCAACTGTATTATACATGTAGAACAGACTCGAGGCACAAAAAGAAAACACAGAAACAGAAAAAAACATAAACTGACAGAGAGAAATATCACACATAAAGAGCTTTATGCCATTTCACTAGTGTAGGAGAGTGCCAGAAACGATCGGAGCAAACAAATGCACATATAATAGCGTTACTACAGGAGCACAATAAACGCAACAACGAGAACTGCTGTTTGCGTATAACAGCAAAAGAACAAATAGCACCATGTTGTACAAACAACTGATTAGCATTACCACAGGTCGGCATTACAATGTTGCAAAGACTGATTGTTAGTGGAGATGATATGTAGGACAGATACAACCAACAACGAGAGTGCTGAGTAAAGACATCAAAGACGAAGAAATAGTAAAAAGTAAGCACCACTGGACAGGTTTCGTTTTCAAACATGAAGTACAAAACTGCCAAAATACAGAAGAAAAAATGAAACACAAGACAGCTGAGCTATCGCAAAGAAGACCGCGCAATGCGCCCAATATATGGGTGCACTAAAAAGTTTTGAGAGTCCTCACTACGCACCCGACTACTTTTCCAGAAATTTGTAACGGACTTTTGTTCCGATCGATACTAAGAATGTGCGTACAAAATTTGAAGTTC
>Ga0209788_1000334_pt1 | contig 12277 bp, 14 predicted proteins | sample WorMetLIZISLAND1_2_FD_187415 | JGI IMG/M metagenome (GOLD analysis project Ga0209788, IMG submission 187415) | Marine gutless worms symbiont microbial communities from Max Planck institute for Marine Microbiology, Germany - Olavius clavatus LIZARD... ...
AAGCGAGTCGCCTACGGATTCACCAACGTCGGCAACCTAGCCGCCCGAGCACTCCTCATCACCCCAGGACCACTAACCTCACCATGACCGAGACACAGGGACCCATCCCACGTCAGCGCGCAGAACCAACAAGTGCCCGTCTGAGTTCCGCCGGGAGGCGGTTGAGATGGTCCGATCGTCTGATCGGCCGAGAGCTGAGATCGCCACGAGCCTGGGGCTGCCTGACGCGACGTGGGTGAAGGCCGCCGACGAGGCCGACCGGCGCTCGTCGGACCCGAACCTGCTGTCCAAGCCCGAGCTCGAGGAGCTGAAACGGCCGCGGAAGGAAGCGATCGAGCTGCGCATCGACAAGGAGATCCTGAAGAAGGCTGCGGCGTTCTTCGCGCGGCATACGAACCGGTGACCGGACACCTGCTCGTCTCCGAGCACAGCGATTCGTACCCGGTGAACCGGCCGTCGACGCGTCAGGCTCGGCGTACGCGCCCGAGTTGTGGCGACTGGAGCACGGCGCCGCCGACCCGTCCATCTTCAAGAGGCGAGGCGGGCCCGCGTCAGCGGGTCGTCACGTCCATCGCCTCACGGCCGACCGCTAGCGGCGGGCGTCGTCCCCGTCGTCGGCGCCGCCCTCGTCGCCGGCCGCGGCGGGGTGCGCGGCTCCGGCCGCGGCGGCGTGCTCCTTGATGATGCCTTCCACGGCGCGGGAGAATGGGAGACCTCCGTGGGCGCTGGCGTACTCGTTGATGTAGTCGATGGTGCGAGGGTCGAGGGTGGCGGCCACCAAAGGCCGGTTTCGCGTCTGCATCGGCCGCACTCTACCCGGCCCGACGCCCTCCTCTTCCGCCGTCGCCGACCTGTTCACGGCGATGAACGTCGCCGGATCCACACACCCGACCCCGCCATCGGGCCGTCGCTGAATTGGTGACTGGTTGGGGCGGGCCGGCGCTTGGGGGCCGTCTCTCAATGCACAGACCACGGGACATACGACTCCAGAGAGCAGAAAACCGGATTGGGTCAGAGCGGAGGCGCCGGGGGCTTGGGGCGGGCGTGATGAAGCTCGTCTCGGGCCGACTGCACCCGCGCCACGATGTCGGTCAACAGCGCCTCAACCCGCTGCAGCCTCGCCTCAATCTCGTCCTCGGTCTCGAGGCGGATCTTGCGGGCCTCCCCCTCGGCGCGGCGAACCAGGATGTTGGCCTCCTCAACCGCCTCGGCCATGACGGCGGAGTCGGACACCAGCTCATCGGCCTCCGCTCGCGCCTTACCCACGATCTCGCGAGCCTTCTCATTCGTCCTGGCGATGAAGGCCTCGCGCTCCCTGATCATCCAGCGAGCGGCCCGCAGCTCGTCGGGAAGGCCGGCCCGGAGCCGCTCCAACGACGAGAGGATCATCTCCCGGTCGACAAGGGCGTTCGACGAGAGAGGCATCATCTTGGCTTCATGGAGGTGGACGACGAGATCGTCGACAATGTCGAAGATGTCCTCCGACTCGCCTCCGCCGGCGCCGTCGACCGCCTCCGCAGCCGCCGCCTCGTCCGTCTCTTCGCCGTAAGTCATGCCAGCTTCTCCTGCAACGCCTTCTCCACCGGTTCGGGGACGAGCCCGCTCATCGACCCTCCGAGCCGCGCCACCTCTTTCACCAACGACGACGAGATGAACCCATACTCGGGGCTGGTCGGCATGAACAACGTCTCCATGCCCGTCAGGTGCATGTTCATCTGCGCCATCTGCTTCTCATGCTCGTAGTCGTCGACGGTGCGAAGGCCCTTGACCACGACGTCTGCGCCGACGCGCCTCGCGTAGTCGACCAACAGGCCCGAGAACCTGTCGACCTCGATGGCGTCGCCGTGGACCGCGGTCAGCATGGCCATGCGCTCATCCGCCGAGAAGAGCGCTTCCTTCGAAGGGTTGTCGATCACCGCGACGATAACCCGGTCGAACGCCGCCGTGACGCGTTGGATCACGTCGACGTGCCCGTTCGTCGGCGGGTCGAAACTGCCCGGGCACAATGCGGCGGTCATCTGCGGTCTTTCACGTATCGGATGATTCTGGCGTCTCCGTATCGCTTGTCGGCGGCAACCCGCCAAGTCTCCGGGTGATCCGGGGCCGGGTCGGCGCGGCGCCGCGATATCACCACCTCGCCCTCGCCGACGAGAAGACGGTCGAGCCGGGCGAGCTGTCCCGTCATGACCGCCGCCTCCTGACCCCAGGGCGGGTCGACGAAGACCAGGTCGAAGCGCTCCGCCGACCGCTTGAGGTAACCCTCCACCGAGGACTCCACCACCTCGCCCCCGAGGCCGACCGCCTCGATGTTGGAGCGCAGGGCGGCAAGCGCCCTACGCCCCTTCTCGACGAAGACGGCCGAGCCCGCCCCCCGCGAGAGAGCCTCGAGGCCGAGCGAGCCCGAGCCTGCGTAGAGATCGGCGACGTCGGCGCCCTCGACCCGGGCGCCGATCGACGAGAAGACCGCCTCCCGCGCCCTGTCGGCGGCCGGGCGGGTCCCGGCGCCGGCGGGCGCCTTGAGCCTTCTCCCCCGCGCATGGCCGGCGATGATCCTCATGACTTGAGCAACCAGCCCATCTCCTCGCCGAGCATGGCCCGTATCTCGGCGACCAGCTCGGGGCGGCCCGAGAGAGTCGGGTCCGACTCCACCAGAGCGAACGCGTCCTGCCTGGCCTCCGCCAACGTCTTGGAGTCGGCGAGGACGTCGGCCAGCCTCAGGTCTCCGAACCCCGACTGCCTCGCGCCGAAGACGGTCCCTTGCCCCCGAATCCGCAAGTCCTCCTCGGCGAGCTTGAACCCGTCCGCGATCTTCGTCATCGCGGCGAGACGGCGCTCGGCTTCGGCGCCGGCCGGATCGGCGATCAGGACGCAGGACCCGGCGTGCTCGCCCCTCCCGACGCGGCCGCGGAGCTGATGCAGTTGGCTCAGGCCGAAACGGTCGGCGTCCTCGACGACCATGACCGTGGCGTTGGGCACATCCACACCCACCTCGACGACGGTCGTGGAGACCAAGACGTCGATCTCGCCGGCCCTGAACGCCGCCATGACACCCTCCTTCTCCGCAGCCTTGAGCTGACCGTGGATCAGCCCCACGCGCAAGCCGGGCATCAACGCGGACAAGCGCTCGCGTTCAGCGGACGCGGAGGCGGCCTCGACTTGGGGGCTGTCCTCGACCAGCGGGCAGACGACAAAGGCCTGACGGCCCTCGGCCGCCTCCCTCTCGACCAGCCGCCAAGCGAGACCCTCGTCCCTTCTCGAGACGCGCTCCGTCGCGACCGGCGCCCGGCCCGGCGGCATCTCGTCGATGACCGACACGTCGAGATCGCCGTACAGAGTCATCGACAAGGTCCGCGGGATCGGGGTGGCGGTCATGATCAGCAGGTCGGGCGCCGCCAAGTCGGCCTTCTCCTTGAGCTGGACTCTCTGGGCCACGCCGAAGCGATGCTGCTCGTCCACGACGACCACCCCGAGCCGGTCGAAGCCGACTCCCTCCTGAATGAGCGCGTGGGTGCCGACCAGGATGTCGACCCGGCCCGCGGCCGCGTCGGCGAGCAGCTCGGAGCGGCTGATGCCCGGGGCGTAGTTGGCGGCCGCGGTCGAGCCGGTGAGGAGCGCCAGGCGCACCGCAGGACCGCCCGACGCGAACAGGCTCTCCATCCCGAGCCGGGTGCCCTCGCCTGCGAGGTCGGGGGAGAGACGCGCTTGGGCGAGGAGGCTCCGGGCCCCCAGGTAGTGCTGCCCCGCCAACACCTCGGTCGGGGCCATGATCGCCCCCTGCCAATCGCCTTCGACGCCGTGGAGAAGCGCGGACATCGCCACCACCGTCTTACCCGACCCGACCTCCCCCTGGAGCAGGCGGTGCATCGGGCGCGGCGAACGGAGGTCGGCGGCGATCTCGTCGATGACGCGACGTTGGGCGCCCGTCAGTGCGTAGGGGAGACCGCCGACGAACGAGCCGACCAGCTCCCCCGACGGCCGGTGCGCCACCCCTCTCATCTCGTGCGCAAGCCTCTTCTTCTGCACGGCGAGCGCAGTCTGCAGGCGGAAGAACTCGTCGTAAACGAGCCGCCGCCGCGCCCGGCGGACCTCATCGAACGACTCCGGGAAGTGAATCGAGTGGAAGGCGGCGTGGCGGTCCATCAGGCCGCGGACCGCCCTGAACTCGACCGGGACGGTGTCGTCGACGGGATCGGAGCGCCGCAGCGCGACGTGGATCGCCCGCCTGACGTCCCCAAGGCTGAGCTTGGCCGCCCTGGAGTGGATCGGAACCAGCCTCCCCGTCCGCAGCCCCTCGAGGCTGGCGCCCAGCTCGTCCACCTCCGGCATCTTCATCCGCAGCGAGCCCTTGTACACCTCGACCTCGCCGGAGAGGGCGACCCACGAGCCCTCGGCGAGCTGACCGGCCCTGAACCCCTGGTTGAACCAGATCGCTTTCATGCTCGCCGTCTCGTCCCTCACGACGGCTTCGACGATCAACAGACTCCGCTTCGGCGACCTCCTGACGGCGGCGCGACGAGAGGTGACGTTCACCACCTCTCCGATCAGGGTCACCTCGTCGCCGACGTTTATGTCGGCGATCGGCGGCTTCGACGACCGATCGATGTACCGGCGGGGGACATGATGGAGCATGTCGGCGACGTTACGTATGCCCAGGTCGGCGAGGGTCGCGGCCCTCTTGGGGCCGATCCCGGGAAGCGCCTCGGTCGAGGTCTCGGCGAGGCGGGCGAGTGATGTCACAGACATGACCGTACCGCTCGAGTCGGTCATGGCGGGGAAAAGCCGCTATGATCTGCGCAGCCTCGAGCCACTCTTCTTCAGTCATGTCATACCGATGCGAAATCTGCGGCAAGGAGCCGAGCTACGGGAAGACCGTCAGCTTCTCCCACAAGCGCAACAACAGGCGCTGGCTGCCGAACATCCAGAAGGTCCGCGTCAAACACGGCGCCAACACCCGGCGCGCCCGGGTCTGCACTTCGTGCATCCGCGCCGGCAAAGTCGTCAAGGCCTGAGCCGTGAGTCAAGGCGTCGTCAAGTCCTACGACCCGGTCACCGGGGTCGGCGTCGTCGTCCGCGAGCCCGACCAGACCGAGGTCTACCTACGCCCCGGCTCGCTGAGCGGCTCGGTCTTCCGCACGCTTCGCCAAGGCCAGCGGATCATCTTCGACGCCGTCGACGAGGAGGAGGGCGCCTTCGTCGTCGCGGTCCGAATGGGCCAAGACGGCTACTGATCGCCCCGCGCGGCCGGCGATCCGCTACTGTCGCCCCAGGCGCCGACGACGCGAGCCAGTCGCCGGCGACAGCGAAAGGAGGCTCAGTTGGTCCAGGCATACATCTTGATCCAGACGGAAGTCGGCAAGGCAGCCGTCGTGGCGGAGGAAGTGCGCGTCATCCCGGGGGTCGACGCGGCCGACGACGTCACCGGCCCCTACGACGTGATCGTCAAGGCGAGCAGCGACGACGTGGACTCGCTCGGCAAGCTCGTGGTGGCGAGGATCCAAGCGGTGGACGGCATCACGCGGACCCTCACCTGCCCGGTGGTGCATCTTTAGTGGTGCGTCGTACGAGCCACTAACCAAGTTTTGAGGCGATGGCGCCTGCGTTCCGCAACGCGGCGCCGTCGCTGCCCGTCGAGGTGAGCGCACGCGTCGTGGAGGCTTCGGCCTCCGCGATCATGTCGCCGAACAGCCGCTCGCGCGTTATCGGCGGGTCGACCCACAGGTAGGCGGCCAGGGAGCCGGGGATGGTGTTTACCTCGTTGAGCGCCAAGGCGCCGTCCCTCTCCAGGTAGTCGATGCGCGCCACGCCTCGCAGCTCGGCCACCTCGGTGACCGCACGGGAAAACGCGCGAATCTGGCGCTCCAGCGACTCGTCGAGCTTGGCGGGAAGCTCGCGGCCGACGGCGACGTCGCCCCCCCAGGCGAGATACTTCTGGCCGTAGGAGTAAATCCCCTCGTCGGAGCGCTCCGGCGCCTCCACGGCGGACAGCTCCCAACCGGGGTGTGTGCGCACGGCGACCTGAAGATCGCGGCTCCCCACGAGGAAAGGCTCGACCACCGCCCCCCGGTCGAAGAAGGCGGAGGACCGCCTCACCGCCAGCGCCGCGTCCCAGTCCTCGACTACCTCGATCCCGATCGACGAGCCGCCGAAGCGGGGTTTGATGATGTAGGGGCCCTCGAAGGGCGGGGCGCCGTCCTTCGCCAAGAGGGTGCGCGGGACGGTCGGGAGCCCGGCGGAGGACATCGCCGCCCCGAAGGCCAGCTTGTCCATCCCGAGGGCGGAAGCGGCCTGGCCGGGCCCGGTGTATCTGATCCCCGCCAGGTCGAGCATGCCCTGGAGGGTGCCGTCCTCCCCCGGCCCCCCGTGGCAGGCGATGAAGGCGGCGCTGACATCCAGAGGCTTCCTCCTGAGGACGAACCCCCGGCCCGGGGAGGCGACGAAGGCGATCTCCCTCGCCCCCCGCGGCGCCCCCTCGGCGAAGTCGGCGGCCTCAAGCCCGGGGTCGACCAGGTACCACTCCCCCGACTTGGACCAGTAGACGGCGCGGGCGCCTGCCAGCGCCCGGGCGACCTGAAGGCCCGTCAGGACCGAGATGTCGTGCTCGTCGGAAGGGCCGCCGAAGACGACCGCGGGTTTGCTCATGCGGTGACTCTCATTGGTGGCGATCGGGCAGGTCGTTCATGGGTAGTGGTCGGGAAGGTCGTTCTCGTAGAGGACGGCGTCGCCGCGGCCGAGGTTGGCGGCGACCCAGGCGACGGCCTCCTCTCGAGACGCCGCCACGGTAACCCGGGCCCGGCCCTTCCGCGCCCCTTCGAGGAGCGCCTTGCGGTTGGTTCGCCCCACGATCACCAGGTGATCGGCCGTCTCGGCGGCCGCAGCGGCGAAGGCCGAGTTCTCCGCCCTCTGGGCGGGTCCCAACTCGACCATCCCCGGGGTCACCACCGCCTTCTCCCCTCCGGCCCCCGCCTCGGCGAGAAGCTCAAGCCCCCGTCTCGCCCCGGCGGGGTTGGAGCTGAAGGTGTCGTCGATGATCGTGAATCCGGCCGCGGACCGCGAGACCGACTGCCGGTGCTCGGAGACGGGCAGGCTGTCAAGCCGGGCCAACAGGTCGGCGGGGGCCGCCCCGAGGGCGAGCCCGATCCCGAGCGCCGTGGCTACGTTCGCCGCGAACGAGCCCTCGGGCGCGGTCGCCGTCGCCGCGCCGTCGATGATAATTCGGTCGCCCTCGGTGGCGACCTCGACGATCCTCATCGTGGAGGCGCGCTCTGTCGCCAACTCCTTGAGCAACGGGTGGTCGACGCAGAGGACGCCGACCTCGGCCCGGTCGAGGATCTCGGACTTCGTCGAGACGATTCGCTCCTCGGTCCGGAACCGCTCAAGGTGGACCGGGCCGATGGCGGTGATCGCCGCCACCTTGGGGGTGATCCACTCGCACAGCTCGGCGATCTCCCCGGGGCCGTACGCCCCCATCTCGGCGATGAAGACCTCCGTCCCCGGCGCCAGGTTCTCGTTGACGGCGCGCGCCAGGCCCATGCGGTTGTTGAACGACGCCGGGCTGGCGAGGGCCCGCATCGACCCGGAGAGCAGGTGAGCCAGATACACCTTGGTGGTCGTCTTCCCGTACGAGCCGGTGATGGCCACCACGTCGGGGCCCGCCGCCGCCAGCTTCGATGCCGCCTTACCCACCCAGCGGCGACCCAGCCGCCTCTCCACCGGCGAGAGCGCCGCCAAGGCCAGGTCGATGAGCATCGGCAGAGCCAACGGGCCCGCGGCGACAAGAGGCGCCGACCCGACCAACCCCCCCGCCAGGCAGCAGGCCGCAACGAGGGTGCCGGCGACCGCGGCGACGCGGCGCAAGCGACCGGTCCACGCCAGAGGCGAGCCTGCGCCTCCGACGGAGAGACCGATCGGCCCCGTTTGGGCGACCGCCGCGAGGAAGGCCGCCTCGGGCAGGAAGAAGCCGCCCACGGCGCCGGCCAAGGCCAGCGCCATCAGGGCCAGGTTGGCGGGTCCGCTCGTCCACCACCGCCAAGCGAACCGGGTGACGGAGGGGGCGAGGTAGTGCTCCCTCTGGGCCACGCGCAACCAGCGGAGCCCCGCCGGGAGCGAGACCGCCAGGAACATTGCGACGAGAGCCGAGATCACGGCAGCACCGAGCTTACGACCCGCCGCAAGTCGTCCGCCGCCTCCAACGGGACATGGTGGCCCACCCCGGCCAGCACTTCAAGGGTGCACGACCCGCCCGCATCGTTGATGATCGACGCGGCCTCGGCCGCCGCGTCGACCGGGGCCTCGTCGTCCCGCTCGCCCCACAACATCAGGACCTCCGAGCGGAGCGCCCTCAGCTTGTCGGGGTACTGCTCGTTGACCACCTTGACCAAGATGTCGCGCATCACGCCGGCGGCTGCCCGGTAGTCGTCCGATCCGCTCTTCCGGCGCATCCGCTCCATCCGCTCGTCGGAGACGGCGCCGAGCCGGTGCAGGGCCCGGGCGAGCCGATATGGGAGGGCGGGCTTCGGGCCCTCCCGGCGAAGCAGCGGGGCGCCCGTGAGCACGATCGGCCCCACCTCGCCGGGGCGCGCCGCGGCGAGGCACACGGCCACTCTCCCCCCGAAGGAGTGGCCGACGAGGACCGGCGGCCCGTGGAGCCCGTCGAGCTCGTCGAGAAGGCCGGCGACCACTTCGGCGTAGCCCTCGGCGCCGATGACGACTTCGGGGGGAGGCGAGGCGCCGAAGCCGGGCAGGTCGACGGCGAGCGCGGGAAGGCCGTTGAGGCTCCGCCTGAAGTCGGCCCCGCGACGACCCCACCCGTGCAGGGCGAGAACGCGGGGCGGACCGTCGCCGAGGGTCTCGGCGAAGACCGCTCCGCCGGCGTAGGACCGCAGTGGCAACGATCAATCCTCAATCTGAAGCGAAGCAGAGCGAGAATAGAGGCGGGACCCTCGACCCGATGACCACCGAAGAGATCCAACCCACGGTCCACGAGGCGATGGCCCGATTCAGGGCGTCGCTGCTGCGCCGCGCCTCGGCGGGGGGGTGGATCGTCCTGGTCATCATCGCCGCTCAAGCGGTGCGGGCCGGGGCCTACTCGGCGCCCGGGTTCTACCTCCCCGCGGCCGGCCTGGCGGTTCTCTTGGCGGCGTCGGCGACCATGCGCTGGGAGGGGCTCATGGCGACGACCGCCGCTCCATGGATCTCAGCCGGGTGGATGCTGGCCCTGATCGTCGCGGTGACCGCGCTGGCCGCCGTGCCCGAGTTGACCGGCGCGGCGGAGCCGATCCTCTTCGGCATCGCCGCCGTCTCCGGTCTTCTCCTCACTTGGCGGGCGCACGCCTTCATCACCGTCGCGGTCGGCCTCGCCATCGGCTTCATCTCGCTCAACCTGGAGAGCGCCCAGGCCGTTCCCGAGGTCTTCGCGCCGGTTCTCTCCGTGATCGTGGTCGCCGCGGCTGCCGCCCTCATCGGCCTCGAGTTCGAGAAGGAGACCCTCGTGTCCGTCGAGAAGGAGAGAAAACTCGTGACTCAGCGCCTCGCGTTCGAGCGTCTCTACGCGGTGTCGGCCATCCTCGCCCGCGCCGAGTCGCTCGCGGAGATCGTCCCCCACCTGATCGGCACCATCTGCAACTACCTCAACGCCCAGGTCGGCGTCGTCCTCCTCCACGACTCCGACGCGGACCGTCTCGTGGTGATGAACCCGATCTGGGTCAACGGGCGCCCGTTGGAGACCGAGGAGATCACCGTTGAAGTCAAGGCCCCCGGCGTGGTGCCGCGCGCCTACCGGGCCGCCGAGCCGTTCCTCGTCAAACGCGCCGACGAGGACGTGGGCCACCGCTCGCTCCTCAAGCAGCTCGGCCTCGGGCAAGCGTTGGTGGCGCCGCTCAAGGTCGAGGCGACGAAGGTGGGCGTGATCGTCGTCGGCGACCCCCATGACGGCGACTTCACCGAGGAGCAACTGGACCAGCTCGGCTCCCTGGCCGCGCCCGCGGGCCTCGTGCTGAACCAGATCGGCCGTTACGAGGCGCAAGCGGAGATGGCGAAGCGGCTCGAGGAGGTCGCCCAGATGAAGACCGACTTCGTCTCGACGGTGAGCCACGAGCTGCGCAGCCCGCTCACTTCGATCATCGGCTCGTTGGACACCATCAACCGCCCCGAGCTTGCGCCCGCGGAGCCGACGTCTCGACAGCTACTGGTCAACGCCCGTCGTCAGGCCGGGCGACTGCAACGGCTGATCGAGGATCTCCTCATCGTGTCGCGGATCGATCGAGGGGCGATCCCGTTGCACATCGAGGCGATCCGGCTGAGCGAGATCCTCACCGAGGCGAGTCGCGTCGTGCCGGTGGAGTCCTCGGTGTCCGTCGAGCCCGAGGACCTTGCGGCGGCGGCGGACCACGACCATCTCTCGCGGATCCTCATCAACCTGATGGAGAACGCGGCCAAGTACGCGCCGGGCAGCCCCGTCGAGTTGTGGGCGCGGCCGGAGAGGCGGAGGGTCTTCTTGGCGGTGGTCGACCACGGCCCCGGCATCCCCGAGGATCAACGCGAGCGGATCTTTGATCGCTTCACCCAGGTGGACCAGTCCGACACCAGGTCGAGCGGGGGGACCGGCCTCGGCTTGTCCATCGTGAAGAGCTTGTGTGAGGCGATGAACGGCTCGGTGAGGGTCGAGCCGACCGAGGGCGGCGGCTCGACTTTCTTGATCGAGCTGCCCGCGCCGGCGCCTGCGCGAGCCGAGGTATGACGCCGCGCCGCGCCGCAGCCGGCAAACCAAGTCAAGGCCGGCGTGTGCAACATCGCGGCCCCTGTCTCACTCACCCGGTGGGGAGATCGGGAGCCTCAGGGCTGCTCGCACTCCGGGATCTCGGCGTCGGCGACCTTGTAGACGACCGTCTTGTTGTTGAGCTCAGCCTCGATCAACGGATCGCGGCCGGGTCGGGCACGGAACCCGGCTTGGACAGGTCGGCGTCGACCCTCAACCGCTGCTTCGGCTTGGCGTAGCTCGGCATCTCGACTTCCGTCTGGATCACGAACGGCCCGGACGGAAGACGCGCCCGCTCCAAAGCGACGACGTAAGTGTGAGGGATGGCGTCGAGGGTGCAATAGTTACTCGGGGTGACCACGACGATCTCGGGGTAGACGACGGCGCCGTCCACGACCACGTCGTCGAGCCTGATGTCCGGGCAACTCGACGAGTAGACGGCCCCGAACGAGACGACCACATACTTGTCGAAGTCGACTTCGAGGTCGAGGGCACCCAGCCCGATCTCCGTCAACAGGTCCGCCAAACCCGCCGCGTCGGCGGCCAACCCCACCCCCAGCAGCACACCGGTCCCCTCGTCGGCCAAGAGCCGCCAACCGTCGCCCTCCTGCGGCTGCGGCCCGGGCGGCGGGCCCGGCTCCAAGCCGGAGACGCACAGCGGCTCACCGGAGAACCGCCTGGTGATCTCGTCGCGGATCTCGTCGGTCAAGCCGGGCACGCCCACCGCCGCCACTCCCCTGGACGCGGACCCCGAAGCCGTGATCCTCAGCGGCTCGGCGACCAGCGGGACCAACCTCCAGAAAACCCGTTTCGCCAAGGATTGAAGCTCCTCCCCCGTGTGCTCCATCGGCACCGCCACCACCCCCACGCCTGCGAACTCCTCCTCGAGGTCTTCCTGCCGGGCGTCGGCGCCCTCGGTGAAGCCGACCGAGATCCAACCGAAACGATCCCGGTCGATCCAGATCGTCTCATAACCCGGCTGGCTCTCCGCCCAAGCCCTGACCTCCGCGACGGGCCCCTCGTCGGCCACATAGACCGGCTTGTCCCGATACGCCTCGGCCGGAGCGGAGAGCCTCGGAACGTCGCGGCACTCCGGGAACTTCCACCCGCCCTCACCGGCGCCGTCGTCAGCCACGATCCCCGCGTCGGGATCGGCCGCACCCACCACAGTCGAGACAGTCGTCGACGGCGCCGACGCGGCGGTGGTCGTCTCCGACCCGGCGGTGGTCGTCTCCGACCCGGCCGACATCCCCGGCGCCTGACCGCACCCGACGACCGCTACCGCCGCGGCGACGGCTGCCAACACCCGCCACCAACGAGCGACACTCCTGCCAGGGGTCACCGTGAGCCGCCACCCACGAGGCATCTCGTCAACCTCACCTCCCGAAGTCCCCGGCCACCATCCGGTCGCCCACATTCCCCAGCCAGTAGCCCGACACCCCCCACCAGCCCCCGTTCCCCTGATATGTGAACGACCCGCCCGTCGACAGGAAGACATGGATCCGCGCGATGCCCCTCCTGTAG
>Ga0209788_1000337_pt1 | contig 12259 bp, 1 predicted proteins | sample WorMetLIZISLAND1_2_FD_187415 | JGI IMG/M metagenome (GOLD analysis project Ga0209788, IMG submission 187415) | Marine gutless worms symbiont microbial communities from Max Planck institute for Marine Microbiology, Germany - Olavius clavatus LIZARD... ...
TCTGGAAGGACCGCGACGGGGACGGCGAGAAGGACGACGGCGAGCCCGTCGTCGACGGCGCCGTCTTGGCCCTGGCCGCCTCCGACGGCGCGCCGTTCCGCACGACAGCGCCCGACGCCGACGGCGGCTACTTCTTTGAGGTGACTCCGGGGGATTGGAAGATCACCGTGACCAACCCGCCCGCCGGTCACCGGGGGCCGACCGAGATACCGGTCACCACGACGGAGGCCGACGGCGGGGCCGGCCTCACGGGCCGGGACTACGACTTCGCGTATGCGCCCGTGATCAGGATCGGGGACCTGGTCTGGGACGACGCCGACGGCGACGAGGACAAGGACCCCACCGACGAGAGGGGGATCGGGGAGGTCACCGTGGAGCTGACCGGCGGCGGCGCCGCCCCGGAGCAGAAGACGACCAACAGCGACGGCAAGTACTTCTTCGACGTGACTCCCGGGGAGTGGACGGTGACCGTGACCGACACCGCCGGGGTGTTGGCCGGGTATCAGCCGCCCACCGACACGTCGGTCACCGCGGACGTCCAAGTGGGCGGGGCCAACCTGTTGGACTTCGACTTCGGGTACCGGCGCCTCGTCACCATCGGGGACCTGGTTTGGGCCGACGCCGACGGCGACGGCATGAAAGGCGACACCGAGAGGGGCATGCCGGGCGTCACCGTGGAGCTGACCGGCGGCGGCGGCGCCCCGCGGACGGCGACGACGAACGCCGGCGGCCGCTACAGCTTCGACGTGACGCCCGGGGACTGGACGATCCGGGTGACCGGCCCCCCCGGTCTCATCGCCCGCTACCGGCCGACGACGCCGACGTCGCTGACCCTGCCGGTCGCCTTGGGCGGGGCGTCGGTGTCGAACTTCGACTTCGGCTACGAGCTGTCGGCTGGTGCGGGGGCCCATGTGATCAACGTGAACACACTGGACGGCAGGAGTGTCCCGGACAAGGATGAGGACCGCCGCGCGGCTCGTGACGGGAGATGCTCGTTGGCGGAGGCGTTGAGAGCCGCCGAGACCGACCAGGCATTTGACGGCTGTTTGGCGGGGTCCGGGGACGACAAGATCAAGATCAGGGTTGCTGGTGTGATCACGTCGGGATCCGACTTCCAGGTGAAGTCGAACGTGACTGTGGAAGGCGCCGCCGCCGGGACGACCGTCAACGGCGGCGGCTTCGAGGTGGTGGTGACCGACGGCGACTCGCCCAGCGTGGGCGACGACCCGGGGGTGGAGTTGGCTGACCTGACGGTCACCGGCGCCGGCGGCCCCGGAGTCGAGATCGAGGACCACGCCGCCGCTGCGGTCACGGCCAAGTACGCGGTCACCCTGAAGAACCTGCATCTCAACGCGAACCAGGGCGGCGGGGTCAAGCTCGACAAGGCTCTCGCTTCGGGCCGCGGCGGCACGGTGACCGTCGAGAACACCGTCTTGGAGGCGAACAGGGTGGCAGGCGCCTACATCGACGCCTGCGCCCCAACGTCGACGGTGACGGTGACCATCGTCAACTCGGTCGTCAAGGCGAACCGCGGCGGCGGGGTGCACAACATGTGCGGCGCCCTCAAGATCGTGAACAGCCTCATCACCGGGAACAGGGGGTTGGCGGGCGGGATCTACGCGGACGACGGCCGCAGCAGCGGAGGCGCGAGCGCGTCGACGGAGACGGAGGTCGTCAACACGACCATCGCCGCCAACACCTCGATGGACCCGGGCGGGGCGATCACGGTCAGCGGGTCCGCAGGGTTGACCCCGACGCTGGACCTCAAGAACGTCACGATCAGCGGGAACACGTCCTTCGACGAGCCCGGCGGGGTCCACGTGGAAGGCGCGGTCGGCGTGTCGATCACCAACACCGTCGTCGCCGGGAACTCCGGCGATCAATGCAACGCGGGCCTGAAGACCACGCTCGAGAACGGGGACCCGTCAGCCAACAGCGGGAACGCCTCGTCGGACGCGTCGTGCAACTTCGGGTTGGAGAGCATCACGTCAGGCTTGGCCGGCCTAGCCAACAACGGCGGCGCCGCCCCGATCGGGCCGAACGGCGGGAACGGGAACGTGCACACCATGGCCATCGGCGCCACCAGCCCCCTCCACGACGCAGGCCACGCGGCGAGCTGCCAAGCCACCGACGCCCGCGGCCAACCCCGCCCGACGGGAGGCGTCGGCTGCGACATCGGCGCCTACGAAGCCCAAGAAGCCCAATGAGTCCCAGCCCGACAGCAGGCGTAGTCAGAGAACCAGGAAGACGCGGCTTCAGGCGTCGCCTCCCCGCTCGGCGAGGCTGAGGTAGGCCAGCGCCAAGACGACCGCGGCGCTGACCGTCACCACCAAGAACACCAGGGCCGCCGGCCTGCGGGCCATCCCACTTGGTCGGAGCCCCATCCGCATACGAGTGCGCCGGTCGGTGACGGGACGGGCCAGGGTCGAGATCCGCCGTCGGGTCGGCGACCCTGGGACGGCCCGACCAGGTGATCACGTTGGGCATGGACGAGAAATCGGTTCTTGGTGGCGTCGCCGCACCGTCGCAGCGCGTATGTGACCGGCTTCGTCGACTTGAGCCCAAGGCGCGGGCGAGTCGGCTGCGCGGGCGTGACATAGTGGGCGGGCCTTCCTGCGGCGCGCGAGACACCGGGGTCCCGTCCGATCAGGATCCGAGAGCGCCTGACCGACCGCCGCCCCGGTCCTCGGCCGGCGCACGGTGGGCGCTGAGGCGGCCCGGCTTGTGCCGGCCAGCCGCGCAGAGTCGGTCACTGTCGTGGCTGGCCGCAGCGCAGAGTGCCGCGAGTTGCGCTCCCGCGAGGGTGCCGTTAGGGTGCAACCCTCAATGGCTCGCCAATCCCATACCAGGAGGAACACTATGTCCATTCGTCACATGCCGGTTCGCCGTCTGCTGCTGTTGCCCGCCGCCCTGGCGGCGGCCGGGCTGCTGCTGCTCGCTGGCGGAGGCCGGGCCGAAGCCGCGGCCACGATCACCGTCAACACCAGGAGCGGGACGGAGAATGGCGGGATGTGCTCGTTGGCGGGGGCGATCGAGGCGGCCAACACCGACCAGGCGGTTGACGCCTGCCGGGCGGGCTCGGGCGACGACGTCATCAACATCGCGGTGGCGGGCGTCATCAAGGCGCCCAGCGAAGGGTTCAAGATCAAGTCGAACGTGACGATCCAGGGTCATGCCGACGGGACGACCATCAACGGCGGCGATGTCAAGCGTTCGGCTGGCGCGGTCGGGATCTCCCTGTCCGGTGGGTCGTCGTCTGAGGTCGTCACGGCGGTGACCTTGGCCGATTTGACGATTTCCGGCGGCGCAGGCGATGGGGTGGAGGTGTTGGATCAGGCCGACTCGACGGTGACCGCCTCGTATTCGGTGACTCTGGAGAATCTGCGGGTCCGGGAGACTTCGGTTGGGCTGAGCTTCGGGAGGGTGCCGAAGTCGGGTCGACCAGGTGTTGTCAGGGTCAGGGACTCCGTGTTCGAGGGCAACCTCGGCGGTGTCGTCATGTCAGCCTGTGACATGACGCCGGTGGATCTGAGAGTGGAGGTTGTCAACTCTGTTGTCCGCGGGAACGGGGCCGGCAACGCCTTCGGCGGCATCTTTCAGGGTTGTGGTCATCTCAGGGTGGTGGACAGCACCATCTCTGAGAACGCGGGGCACCTCAGCGGAGTGTATGTGGTCCAGTACACGCCAGGGCTCGCCAATCTCGTCAGCCGTAGCGATGATCGCGCCAGTGTGGGGACGACTCGCACCGAGATCGTCAACTCGACCGTCTTCGGGAACAGCTCGCTGGAGAAGGCCGGAGGGGTCCATGTCGAGCGTTCCAAGCGGAAGGCGCCGGTGTTGTCGATCTCGCACAGCACGATCGCGGACAACACGACCGGCGACTCGGTCGGCGGAGGTGTGCATACTGAGGGCGCGGTGACCGCTTCTGTGGTCAACTCGGTGATCGCGGGCAACGAGGGCAGCGACGGCGGGGCGCGTAGTCAGTGCGGTTGGGGCGCCGCTCCGACCGGCAGCGTGGGTAACGTCTCGTCCGACTCGTCTTGCGGCTTCTCAACCGAGGGCGTCAGCCCGCGGTTGGGGCGCCTACGGGACAACGGCGGCGCCCGGCCGGTCGGCACGAACAGCGACATAGAGAGTGTGGACATGGGGAATGTGTTGACTATGGCGATCGACGTTTCGGGTCCGTTGTTCAACGCGGGCGACGCGGCGAGCTGTCTGGCCAAGGATGCGCGGGGGGTGTCTCGACCGCAGCGGGCGGGTTGTGATGTGGGCGCATATGAGGCCGAGGTGGTCGAGATCGGCGATCATGTGTGGGAGGACGCCGACGGCGACGCCGTGCAGGACGCGGGCGAGGCGCCGATCGCGGGTGTCAGGCTTGAGCTGGTCGACGGCGACGGCAATGTGCTGAGGACGGACACGACCGGCGCCGACGGGGTCTACGGTTTTGATGTGACGCCGGGTGAGTGGACGGTTCGCGTGTCCGATGCTGCCGGAGTGTTGGCGGGTCGTCGGGCGACGACGCCGACGTCTCTGTCGTTGGAGGTGGATGTTGGGAGCGGTCACGCGTTGGCCTTCGATTTCGGTTATCGGCCGACGGCGGACGCGGGCGAGCCTGTGATCAACGTCAACACGCTGAAGGGCGCGGCCCGAGACGGGAAATGCGCATTGGTCGAGGCGCTGCGGGCCGCCGAGACCGACAGAGCGGTCGACGGGTGTGTGGCGGGCTCGGGCGACGACAAGGTTCACATCGCCGTGCCCGGCGAGATCAGGGTCCCGCTCTACGGTTTCTTCATCGCGTCGAATGTGACTGTTCAAGGCAACGCCGACGGCACGACTGTTAGCGGCGGCCGTGGTGTCTTTGTCATCGTGACCGACTCCGACTCGCCAGACGTGGCCGCCGCCACGGCTGTGACCCTCGCTGACCTGACGATAACGGACACCGAGTGGGGTGTGACCATTGAGGAGAAGGCAAGCGCCAACTTGAAGGCCGCCTACACCGTGACGTTGGAGAACCTTCATGTCCGCGGATCTGTTTCTAGCGGGGTACACTTCGAGAAGGCTCTCGATTCGGCGCGGACTGGTGTCGTCAGCTTGAAGGACTCGGTGATCGAGGGAAATGGCCGGACGGGAATCTGGCTGCATGCGTGTGACACAAGACGAGATCACACCATCGTGACTGTCACCAATACCGTCGTTCGATCGAATCGGTTCACCGGCGTGTTCAACCATTGCGGCCACCTGAGGCTTGTCGACAGCGCTGTCTATCTGAATTCGGGATACTTCAGAGGCGGCGGGGTGTACGCCGCTGGGTCGACGCAGACGGAGATCATCAACTCGACAATCGCCAACAACAGCTCAATTGACGGAGGAGGAGTGTCCGCTTCGGGCGGCCTCAGGCCGACGCTGTCGATCGCCAACAGCACGATAGTCGGAAACATGGGTGGAGACGACGGTGGGGTGTACACCACCGGGTCGGTGGCGACGTCGATCACCAACTCTGTGATCGCTCGGAACAGCGGCGATCAGTGTGGTTTCGGCTCGGCCCTCGCCGTCAGTAAGGGCAATGCGGCCCCCGACGGGTCGTGCGGCACTGCGGCGCAGGGTTTCACAGAGCTCAGTGGAGCATCGTTGTCGGCCCTGGGGTTGCTGGCCAACAACGGCGCGGCGGCTCCTGTCGGACCCAACGGGGGGATGGGCAATGTGCCTACGGTGGCCGTCGACGGGGGTAGCTTGTTGGATGGCGGCGACACGGCAAGCTGTCAGGACAAGGACGGGCGGGGCGCTCCCCGCCCGCAGGGCCCCGGTTGCGACATCGGATCGTATGAGGCTCTGGTGATCGGGGACCGTGTTTGGGAGGACATCGACGGCGACGGGGAGCAGGACCCGGGCGAGGACGGCATTGAGGATGTGACCGTCGAGCTTCGCGACAATCACGGCAACCTGAGGGGAACCGCCACAACCGATGACGACGGCGAGTACAGCTTCGTCGTGAAGCCCGGCGAGTGGACGATTCGGGTGACCGACACCGGAAAGGTCGTCTCCAATCATCAAGCGATCACGGCGGAGACTGTGAACAAGATCGTCCGCGTGGACAGCAGCGACCTCTTGGACGCCGACTTCGGGTACAGGCCCATGGTCTTGATCGGCGACCACGTCTGGCTGGACGCCGACGGCGATCGCTTGCAGGATGAGGATGAGAGGCCCCTGGGGAACGTCACCCTGGAGCTCCGGGACGATCAAGGCAGGGTGAGAGACCTCACGGCGACCGACCCTGACGGTATCTACAGCTTCGAGGTGGGTCCCGGTGAGTGGACGGTCCGGGTGACCGACAACAGAGGCATCCTCACCGACTACAGAGCTACCACGAGGGAATCGATCACCGCCGAGGTGAGCGTGGGGGGGAGCGACAACCTCAACTTCGACTTCGGCTACGCGCAGGCGGCAACGGGGTCCACGCCATGAAGCATGGGCCTTCGCCCTTTTGCGGCGGGCTATGCCAGGTGAAGTGTGCATCGCAGGAGGGGACGGCGCCGGTAGTTGTGGTAGTTGGTCAGCTCGTGCCCGGCTGAGGCGGCGCGGCTCAGCCACGTCGGCCTTCTTGGCGCCCCTGGCGCTGGTGGTGCGTCGCTCAAATCCTTGACCGGTCTCTCCGGTCCAGATGCGCCCCTGGCTGCGTCGTCAAGCCTCGCCGCACCACCAGGCTCCCGCCAGCGGCAGCATCCGGCGCGTACAGCTTCACCGCCACGCCTGGTGAGTGGACGGTCCGGGTGACCGACACCAGAGGGGTCCTCGCCGATCATCAAGCCGCCACGGGAGACGTCATCACCGCGGCGGTGGGCGTGGCCGGGGCGGGCGCCCTCGACTTCGACTTCGGGTACCAGCCGACCAACTGAGAGGAACGCGCCCTCCACAAGATGGGCGAGCTCTCTCCCCACCGGCTCTGAGTCGTGCCCGAGAACGAGGGGCGGGGTCGACTCGGGAGGGAAGAGCAGCAGCTCGTGCGGGCGTCAAGGCGCGCCGCCGCGGCGGCGGGGTTGCGGCTTGTCGTCGTGTGTGTTATGGTCGGCGCCACACGCGGGGAGCGGGCGGCGCCGGGCCTCGGTAGGGGCGCCGGCGCCGGGTTGTGGAGAAAGAGGCGACAGTAGTGGGAACCTCAGAGGATTCCCGGGGAGGCAGCCGAGCGACAGCGGAGCGGCCGGTCTCGGAGTCGGCTGCCGCTCGGGCGGCGCGGCGCTCGTTGGCGGCCTTGGCGGCGGTCGTCGTCGTGTCGGTTCTCGGGTTGTCCTCGGCGAGCGGCGCGTCGGTCGGCGACGCGCCCTCCACGGGTCAGGCCGGCGACGAGGTCACGGTCACGTTGCGGAAGGCGTGGGTGGGCGGCAGGGCGGGCGACGCGGCGACTCTGAGGGTCGCTTTGGGGTCGGAGTCCGATTCGGGGTCCTCGACCGCCTCCGGGGGCGACCAGGCGGCCGCCGACGTCGCTGAGCTGACCGTGGCCGCGGGGGCGACGGTCACGTTGAGCGAGAGCTTCGGTGCCGACGGCGGCGCGGCCGGCATCTACACGACGGCGTTGGCCTGCTCGGACGACTCGGGGACGCTCACCTACCGGGCGGGGGCTGCGACGGGGAGTCTCGTGACCGGCTCGTCCGACGCGGTTTGCACGTTCACCAACACTCGGAAGACGGTCTCTCTCACGCTTGTGTTGGAGTGGGGGGAGCGCAGCCGCGTGCCCGACGAGTTCAACGTCAGGGGTGATGAGGCCGAGGTCACGGCGAGGAGGAGAGACACGGACGAGCAGGTCGCCGCGGTGTCTTCGGCCGCTCCGAACCGGGAGGCGTCGGACGCGGTCGCGGTGCCCGCGGGTGTTGTCGTCGACCTCGACAGTCGTTTCCCGCGCCATTATCGGGCGTACTCGTTCCCGGAGGGATCCGACGACGAGTGGGTCAGGCCCGCGGACGACCACTCCGTGTCTTGGGGCTGTGTCGACGGCTCCGGCGGCGCGGTGGCCACGACCGCCGGCGGGGTGTTCACCGTGCCCCCGAGGCCTGTGACCTGCACGATGAGGCCGGTGCGTAGGAGGATGGCGGTGTCGATACGAGCGAAGTGGGTGAACGCCGACGCGGGCGACACAGCCACGCTCATCGTCGTCGGCGCCGAGTCGGGAAGGAGGTCGGCGGTTTCCACGGCGGCCGGCCCCGATGTGCATGTCGACGAAACCAATGTCTTAAACGTCGAAGCCAACCACGGCGAGTTCATGGTCTACAGGGTGAAGCTCAGCGCTGGTCAATACAGGATCGACTTGCTGTGCTCCGCTGACGACGATTCCCATCATGTGGACGAGGACTGGGCCGTCTTCTATGTGGACGACGACGCTGAAGCGGCGGCTATCGACTGCACATTCACCATCACCAAGACTGTGCTGGCCGCCTCCGCCTTGTTTGGCCTTGAGTGGGAGGACGGCAAGCCGGGCGACGAGGTCCGCGTCACCGGGACGAGGAGGAGCACGGGGGAGGAGCTGTTCAGCTTTCAGGTTGTCGTTCCGGAGACTGCGGTATCCACCCTGGCTAGGAATCTATATTCGGGGAACGTCGTTGACATTTCTGAGACGTTCATTCGAGGCGACCGCGACAACTATGCTGGATATTGGAGCTGCGACGACCCGGTCGAGGGCGATGGGAGCTACTTGTTAGAGGTTGGGACCGACCGATGGGATGCGGAAGATTACGGAAATTCGCTGACCTGCACATACGAACTCGGAAGGCACGACACTGAGTTGGTGCTTGGGGCGGATTGGGAGAACAGGAGGCCGGGTGACAGCGTCACTCTCACCGCGACGATTCGGGACTCTGTTGATCCGCTTATCAACACGGCCGTCGTCGGCTCGGCCGGCACAGGAGGCAAGCCCGCCAGACTTCACGCGGGAGATGAGGTTGTTCTGGGGCGGTCGTTTACGCCAGGCGAATCGGCTAATTATGACGTGTGGTGGTCGTGTGTCGATGAGGACCGCGACGGCGCAGCGGTGGCGGTGGACGGGGCGGGGGTGTTCGTCATGCCCGAGCCGGAGCCGCGGACGCACTGGCCATGGCCAGCGTTCTTGCGCGTGGCGTGCACCGCGAGGTACGTTCGGAAGACGGTGGGTTTGACGGTGGCCGCGAACTGGGTCGGCGGCGTCGCGGGCGACAGTGCGACTTTGTCCGCAGGCGGGGCGGAGTCGGGTGGGGCAGGCGAGGCAACGTCGAGGGTTGGGGCACCTGTATGGGCGGACGACAGTGTGGTCGAGTCGGTTGTGTACGCCGGGGAGGCGGTGACGTTGGGTGTATCGCTGGCCGACGGTGGATACACGACTGCTTTGGTGTGTGCGGACGGCGACGGAAGCCCGGTGGCGGTGGATGTGTCTGATGGGGGCACGTCGGGCGCGTTGGTGGTGGATCCGGCCGACACGGGCACCGGTGAGAGAATTGTTTGCACGTTCACCAACACGAAGACCGGCGCGTCTACCAACCTCACGTTGGAGGCTAGTTGGGACAATCACCGGCCGGGCGACGCGGCTGAGTTGACAGCGTTGAACAGGAACACGGACGATGTCATTCGCGCGAGATTGCTGGCGCCGGCAAGCACCGGCCCCGGCAACACGATGAGGATCTACCGGGGGAACGTGGTTGATGTGTCGCAGGGGCTGGTGAGGGGTGACGGGAGCGACGGGGGCGGCGACTACGACGTGACGTGGGATTGCCCGGGGTTGGACTCGGGTCTCGACGATCGCGGCGCGGAGCTGACGATCACGGTGCCTGAGCAGCCGCCCCCGGCTGTGACTTGCACAGCGTCGTATCGGCGGAAGACCGTCGAGCTGGTGGTGGCCAAGAGGTGGCTCCCGGGCGAGGATGGGGCGACGTCGACGATCACGGTCACCGGTTCCGAGTCGGGCGCCACCCCCAACCCTGGGGTCTCAACCGCCGACGGCACCGCCGACCGGACCGACAAGAGGGTGGTCACGCACACCGCGTACGCGGGTGAGCGGGTCGTGTTGGCCGAGGTGCTGAGCCATGACCGCTACGACACGGCTTTGGCGTGCAGCAGCGACGTCGGGAGCGTGGCGGCGACCGAGACGGCGGACGGCGCGGGGTGGGCCTTGACGGTCGACTCGGCTCACACCGGCGCGGGTAAGAGCATCAGGTGCGTGGCGACGAGCAGGAGGAGGTCGGCGGCCCTGGCTTTGCGGGAGGCGTGGGAGACGAGGGGGGCGGGCGACGCGGTCACGCTCACGGCTACCAGGAGGGGAAACCCGGGTGCGGTGATCATCGATACTGGGTCGGGCGGCGACACGGCGACGGTGTACCCCGGTGATGTCATCGACCTGTCGGAGGTGTTCACGCCGGCCGGCGCCGCCGACAATTACGAGGCGTCTTGGTTGTGTGAGGACTCCCGGGGTTATCTGGGCAGGACGGCGACGCTGGTCGTGCCGGACAGGGTCTCGGCGCCGATCACTTGCACGGTTACCAACACCTGGAAGACAGCGCGGTTGACGGTGGGGAAGAAGTGGGGCGACGGCAGGGCGGGGGACGCGGCGACTCTCACCGTCGCCAGGGGGCCGGATTCCGATTCGGGCGTGTCGACGGCGGGCGGGGGCGACCAGACCGACGCCGAAGTGGCCGAGCTGGTTGTGGCCGCGGGTGATACGGTCTCGTTGACCGAGAGCATCAGCCCAGCCGCCGGCGACTACACGACGTCCCTGGCGTGCGACGATGCCGACGGAGATGAGGTCACGGTCACTGAGGCCCCGGGCGGCAAGTCGGGGAGTGTGGCGGTCGCCGGGAGCGACGCGGGCGCCGGGAAGAGCATCACCTGCTTGTTCACGAACACGAGAGCGTCGGCGACTCTCACTCTGGCGAAGACGTGGGAGCGGAGGAAGCCGAGCGACGCGGCCAGGCTCACGGCCACCAGGGGAGGGGACTCGGGCCGGGCGATCATCGACACGGGGTCGGGCGGCGCTACGGCGACGGTCTACCCGGGCGACGAGATCACCCTGGTCGAGTCGTTCACCGAGGGCGACGCCGACAACTACGAGGCGGCTTGGTCGTGCTCGGGTTTGGGTGGGGCCGTGACGGCGAGCGGGTCGACGTTGACGTTCACGGTGCCGCAGAGCCCGAGCGCGATCGTCTGCACCGCGGCCAACAACCGCAAGACGGTGGGTTTGACGTTGCGGAAGGAGTGGAGGAACGGGGTGTCGGGGGACACGGCCAGGCTGACCGCGTCGGGCGGGGAGTCGGGGTCGGAGACGGCTGAGTCGACGGCGACCGGGGGCGACCAGACCGACACCGTCAACACTGTGAGGCTGACTGTGCGCGCCGGGGAGACGGTCACGTTGCGCGAGACGCTCAGCGCGGGCCGTTACACGACAACCCTGACGTGTGCCGATGGGGATGACGACCCGGTTGGGGTGACGGTGGTGGCGGGGGGCGCGTCGGGAGCGCTGACGGTGGGCCCGAGCCACACGGGCGCGGGTAAGGAGATCGTCTGCACGTTCACCAACACTCACGTCGGCAGCGTCGCGTATCTCAAGTTGAGTTCGGCGTGGGACGATCGCGCCGTCAAAGGCGACACGGTCAAGCTTGTCGCTGTGGCTCGCAGCACGCGCATCGAGGTTCTCCGCTTCGCGGCGAAGGGGGGCGAGAGCGGGGAGAGCTCTGACGCCTCGGCGGCTGTGGGCTCCGTCGTCGAGTTGTCGCACGAGGCCGGGTCGAGCAATCGGGGCGCCTACGACGTGTCGTGGCGATGCGCCTCGGCGGCCGGGGACGCGGCGCCGGTTGACGAGTCGGGTGCGTTCGCCGTCCCCGCGGGCGAGGTCACATGCACGGCGACCATCGACCGTGTTGTCGGGTTGAGGTTGGCGAAGGAGTGGTCGTACGCGAAGACGGGCGACCGCGCCAGAGTGACGGCGACGGAGGGCGGCGCGGCGACGGCGGCCGTCACGCTGGAAGCGTCGGCGCCGACAAGGGCGCAGTCCGACTACGTCGGCGTCGCTCGCGGCAGCCGTGTGGCTCTGGCCGAGGAGCTCGTTGTGGGAGACCCGGAGAGTTACGAGACGGCCTGGTCGTGCGCGGATGCCTCTGGGGGTGTGGTGGATGTCTCGACGGGCGGGTTCGAGGCTTCGTTGGATCAGGGGACGGTCACCTGCACGGTGACCAACACCCGGAAGACGGCTGATTTGACGTTACGAAAGGAGTGGAGGGACGGGGCGGCGGGGGACAGGGCGACGTTGAGC